>MDTE01202377.1_pt1 | contig 10312 bp, 10 predicted proteins | sample 811231 | NCBI WGS metagenome assembly MDTE01 (sample SAMN05326651, study PRJNA326480) | marine metagenome | isolation source: seawater | place: Indian Ocean: Red Sea | collected 2010 | reverse complement strand
GGATTGCATCGAGTTCTTTTTCACCTTGCTTTCTAACTTTTGCCGCCGCCTTCTCTGCATCAGCCCTAGCAGAATCAATCATAGCGCTTGATTCACTATCTGAATCACGACGTGAGTCCGTCACTAATGACGATGCGTCGGCTCTTGCTTTAGCAACAATGCCTGAAGCATCGCTATGAGCTTTCGACACTCTCTCAGCGGCCTTCTTTTCTGCCTGTTTAATTGAACTAAGAACTTCCTTACGTGACATCCTATCACCCGTGGGGATGTGGCCGAGTAAAAACCGGTTTATGAGACTAACCGAAGTATCACAAATCACTTTCCGACGCGTTGAAACATAGACCCCACGACCCAAGCACGAGGGGACACGATGGATAGTGAACACATTGGAGACTCAGAATGGTCTGAACTACAGGCCAATTTGGAGGCTACAATCCCCGTTTATGACCGAATTAACAGATTTGCAACACTGGGCCAAGATCAACGCTGGCGCAAAGGAATTAGAGAATTAATACCAACTAATAGTTCAGTATTAGAGATAGGATGTGGACCAGGGACTTTTTCTGAACGAATCGTCGGTTGTGAAGTCACTTGTCTTGATCCCATTCCTGCTATGTTGGAGGTTGCTCGTACAAGAATAAACAAAGCCCGTAGTGAAAGGGGTGAAAATGAGGCGATTTTCGTAGAAGGTACTGCAGAAGAAATTCCACTACCTGACTGTAGTTTTGATGTCGTATGCTGCTTGTTCTCATTCCGAGATTTTCAAGATAAACGAAAAGGGCTCCAAGAAATGCTTAGAGTATTGAAGCCCGGCGGCCAATTATTGATCTGTGATGCAGGCAAAGCAAACTTTCTACATGGCTGGCTTGGTTGGCTATGGATGAAACTGTGGGTCGGGTCATATGCTCGCTTAATATGCAAACAAAGTGACCACCCATGGAAATGGTTAACTAAAACATACGTGCATTTTGGCACTACTAGAAAATACAAAAAAATGATGCGTGAAGTTGGTTTTTTCCCAGTAAAGGGGCGACTCTTATTCCCTGGTATGGCTGTACGCTTCATTGCAGTTAAACCAGAATAACAGAATTTAGATTATAATTAGTGGGCGGCGGCAATCAACAGCACGGCGAAGTCCGTTTGTACCTAACAACCTCATTGCCAATTCAGTAGTTACATCGTTACGACATAAGTTCCAAAATAAGTTTTTTGAGCGCCGGCTGATTGACAATTGCTTACCCATGGAATTATTCAATAGCTTGTTATAATCAACAAGAGGAGTATCTTTTTGCAAATTAGAAATTATGGTATCGGCAGCATATTTTCCCGAAACTATCGCTTGACCTATACCACCCCCGTTTGATGGCATCACTAATCCTGCAGCATCACCAACTGCCAAAACATTACCCTCTACTGCTGATTTAACTTTACCACCCAAGGGGATCCAACCACCGCCATAAGAATGTATTTCCACCCCTAATTCATTACAAAATTTGTCTAATCTTTGTTTTAATGGCACATCCAAATTACTGTACCTAACCCCTATTCCGACGTTGGCAATTTCCCCTTTAGGGATTATCCAAGCATAACCACCAGGAGCCACACTACCCATGAAAATATCAAAGGAATCTGATTGATGTCCACTCACTTGACAGTACATTGTAGGCAATTGTACGCCTGGGCGATGCCCCTTTTTACGTAATCTAGCGACATGTGCCAATGAACCCGAAGCATCTATGACGTAGTCAGCGGTAAAAGAGCCTTCATTTGTATGATACACCTCGCGGTTCAATTTTTTCTGCTGTTGAATTTTTTTTAATTCTGTAGCAGTACGGATTTCAACACCTTTTGAAATTGCCTTATCTGCTAAATAACCGTCAAATTGTAATCTGTGTGCCCCATAACAATCCAACGAAAATGAATATTCTTTCATGTAAGGTGAAAAAATCCTCATCCAATCTAGATGTTGCCCCAAAATATGATTTGGGAATTTCCAATAATCCTCCAGCCACGGATCTTTTCCAACTAGGGGGAAAGCATCGGTCATTTCAGCCCAAGCAGGAATGCATTCGCCACACTGGGCTGGATTACCAACTGTTTGACGACGTTCAATTACGAGTACATCTAATCCTTCCTCTGCAAGTCTATTTGCCGCCGTAGAGCCACTAGGCCCCGCCCCTACAACCAGAACTTGTCGGTGCTCAGGATCGGGTTTCTGTTCCATAATTAACCACCTTTACCTCAATAGAATATACCCAAAGAAAACACCGATATTTCATCTCACTCATGCCTAGTCATTACTTGCCTAGTTAGCCACTCAAGGGCGTCTCTCGCTTCACTCTTTGGAAATTCAAGAAGAGAACTTAGAGCGCGTTCCAAATGATTTGTAGTCAATACACGAGCGTATTCAAGACTACCTACACGATCCAAAAGAACTGACAATTCCTCCCATAAATCCTCATTGTAATTGTCAATCACCTCTGCCAACCTTCTACGATCACCACCATGAGACATCGTAAGCGCATGGATTAGAGGCAAAGTCATTTTTCCTTCAATTACGTCATTTCCACGCGGTTTTCCTAATCTATCATCGCCTTCTAAATCAAGTAAATCATCTACAATTTGGAAAGCCAAACCAAGTTCAAGACCAAATCTACCCAAAGCGTTCACCTCTTTTTGACTCGCTCCTGCAACAAGAGCTGCTGTTGTGCATGCTGCTTCGAAAGGACCGGCTGTTTTTCCAGATATTATTTTGTAATAATCATCAGGGGTTGTTGCCAAATTTCCAACATGATCTAGTTGCATTAATTCAGCTGAAGCAATCCTAGCACAATAACCAGCCACTAATTTTACAATTTGTTCATCATACTTCCCACCTAAGCCAAATCCTTCAACAAAAAGATAGTCTCCCGCAATTAGTGCTTTTGCAGAATCATAACTCTCGTGCAATGTTGGAACGTTGCGCCTAAATTTCGCACCATCATTGATATCATCATGGACCAAAGTGGCGGTATGTATCATTTCAAAAGCAATACAAAGTGGCATTATTTCTTCCTCATCTGTGCCACCAGCTAAGCTGTAAGATAACAACATTAAAATTGGTCGCCATCGTTTGCCTCCTGCCATTAAAACTTCTTTTGCTAATGCCATGGCTTCAGAATTTATTCCACTTTCAGCGGCTTCCACATGAGCAAGAAGCGCAACTTCAACCTCCTCCCGCTTCTGCTCAAGTAGAGCGATATGAACCTCCTCGGCTTGCATCATCCTCAACACCTGCACAAGGGTCGGATATATCAACCGGTGGCTATGGCTGAATGAACAAGGAGGGCGCGCATGACTGATGAAAATACACTTCGTATTGCGCGTGCACCTACGAATTCTGCAGACTTATTAGGCGCACTTGCAAGTGTTGAAAAAACCACCACAGATATTGAGGAAGTTTCAGCAGCATCTCTAGAGGATGCTTTCAAAATTCTTGATAATGGGGATGCTGATCTGTTATTTGCATCTGCGAATGACATCTCCAACACTGATTTATTGAGAGAAGAATTTCAAATTATTGGTGCATTGCCATTACGAGACTGGAATTCCGTATTAGTTAGTGAAGACCGACCCTACCACTTACCCAAAAATGCAATAATTCTATGTCAATTTCAATTGGTTCGTAGACAATTAAGGAGGCTGCGCCCTGATTTGAGAGTCCGTTCTAGCGAGGCACACATAGGGATAGAAGGAATTAAACTAACAAATGAATTATCAGATGAAGATTTGTTTTCATTCGCTACATGGGCTGAAAAATTACGCCAATCAGGAGAAATTGATGGTTATGTGATACCTAGACATATTCATAGATTACTGGGGATGAAAACACGTAGGCACGCATTATCACAAGAACCAGCAGAAGATGAATTGATTAAATTCCTACCAAGACCACACGCCGGAACAATTCTAGTAATTGGAAGAATGGGGTTTCCCAAAATTAAAGTCAAGGAAATTATTGATGAAGAAGCAGAAACCTCATGGAATTTAAGTGAGATTTTGTTATCTGAAATGAGTGAAGACATCAAATCCATGGTAGGTATTCTTGTAAGACATAAACAACCTGTTACACTAATTAGGGAAGCAGAAAGAAGAAAGGATTTACTGACGCATAATGTATTAATTAATCCTGAAGGTGAACTTACGACAAATGAAACAAAAGTAGACATCCAAATTGAGTTAGTCGACCATAAAGGAAGTTCGACAATTAGCATTCAAAGAATCGTTGATTTAGATGATTCAACAGTAGCCACTCGCTTCTTGGCAAATGAGTGGAACAAACTAGTCAAATTAGGAATGAAGCACCCTGGATTCTTGAAACTTTGATCAAATTTTAATGAGGAAAAGTTGACGGTTCTCATAAATGCCACAATTTTGTTTATTGGGGCTGAGTAGTTTACTTGCATAACAGCACTTTACAGCATTAATCAAGCGTAACATAAATGTCTGTAACCCAAAGACAAGAGTCAAGGTGTACGAGTTTGACCGTCGACTCTGAAATACTAAATTCGCTTTTTCAGGCGAAACTTGCGGAGTTAAGAGACCTAGCCATTGAACATGACATCCCAAAAACGGGTAACGTCGAACAATTGAGGGCGAAACTCATTGGAAAGCTCGTTTTATCCCACATTGACTTGTCTGATTCAGGCATTAAATCAATGCAAAATAATGATCTTACTGAAGTATTGGGCATATTTGGAATCAAAAAATCCGGATCGAAAAAATCTAAGATGCAGCGATTATGGTTACACCTAAATGAAGACCCTAAAAAACTGAACGTTTCCAACATTGGAGAAATGACTAGAGAGGAGTTACATGCTTATTGCGTATCACTAGATTTACCCCGTTCCGGAACAAAAAATGTTCTAATGGGCAGAGTTGCAGGCGTTCTTTCTTCTGAAGAAAAGGGTTGGGGTAAAGTCAAGAAAAGTTTACGGACGGGAAAGAAAGAAGCAACGCCCAACAATATTACTGCACCTACAAATGAGCCCGCCCCCGCTATAGATGATGCTGCAGAAGAAGTGGTAATGGTTGTTGAAGAACCTGAACCGATAATTCCAAGCCCTATTACTCTAGACGAAGGTGGAAGTGAATCACTAGTCAAACTTGAATCTAGAAGGGCCGAATTGACTAGCCACTTACGTGAATTCTTGTTAATTGGAAAAGAACAAGATGAAGAAGATATCTCAGCATTCATTGAAGACCTAGGAAGATTGGGTTTTGGCATACAACACGCTGTTGTCCGTGATAGAATATTAGATGAATTACAACAAATGATAGCACTCAAACATCAAGAGGATAGTGCCCGCTCCACACTACCTGGTTCTTGGAGAGAGAAGCAAGCATTGAGGCATTTAGAAGACGTAAGACCAAAACTTCTGGACGACCTAGATATTATTCTAGAGAAAAGAGGAGGAGATATTGCAGCAGCAAGAGTTGATTTCGAAAAGTCAGCACTAGAACTGAAACTAGATCTAGAATTAGCTGCAATTAGTGGGAGAGTACATGGATTATTTGATCTCCAAGTATCTCTACGTGCGAGCGAATCAGAAATGGACCCTGTTACCTCCCGACGACAGAGGGCTCTTGAAATGCTATACCGTGGTACACGTGATTCATCAAAAGAAGCAATTGAACAATTAAACAAAGTTGAAGTACAAATAGAAGCATTTGAAAGAGTTGTAGAAACTATAGTTAGACGTTCCGAGGGGGCATTTGGCCCTACGGAACATGCACTGTTAATCAGATTCCTTGAAAGGAGGGGTTGGGATGCAAATCAAACTGAAGTACGGCCTCGTTTACTAGCTGCTGCAGGAATATTAGCAGCTGAAATGGGTTACTTAGATGTTGCAGACATTCCTTCATTACCAACCACAATCTCACTTGATAATGAAAAGGTATCCGAAGTATTGGAATCAATGAGAGAAGTTCTTACAGAAATGGGAAGAACTCCTCCCACTGTAGAAAGTGCGATAGAAGACAAAGAGGAACACTCGGATGCCCGAGTTAAGGCAAAATTGGATGCTGCTGACGCCTTGCTTAGAAAATTAAATCATAGTGATTAATAATTCTCTATTACTTTCTTGAATAATATGTTTGGATTACCTTAGTAACCGTTTCAATGTCTCTTATCCCTCTAGAAATCATGTCATTCAGTATTTTTTCTCTTTGATGTACATGGGCCTCAAAATCTGATGGGCGACATCCTAAAGCAGAGCAAATCAATTCCCTCAATTTACTTGGGACACCAGTAGGAACAGTGGTATCAGATTTTGGATCATACTTCCAAATTGGGTTAAGACGTGGGCGATCCCCCTCCATACCTGCGATTTCTGCAATTTCCATAATCCTACGAACTTGACGACCACCTGAATTAATTCTGCTTTGAATGATAATTAGATCTAATCCGCTCATCATAATTGAGGGGACATTCATTGGAGGGCTTGTCATCCTAGTAACTGTCTCCATTGCAGTATTTGCGTGAAGACTTCCAAATGAACCATCGTGCCCAGTATTCATTGCAGTAAGCAAAGTAGATGCTTCTGAGCCCCTCACTTCTCCAACAATTATTCTATCAGGACGCATCCTTAGGCTTGATTTCAGACAATCATCCATGTTTACTTCGGTGGTACCATCGGGCCTTTCAGAACGTGTCTCCATTCGTAACCAATGATCATGAAATAGTTGCAACTCAGCAGTGTCCTCAACAGTTAGTAGTCTCTTATCCCACGGAATAAACATTCCAAGACAATTTAGAGTAGTTGTTTTTCCTGAGCCAGTACCCCCTGAAATAATGAAATTTGCAGGGCGCGCACCCAATCCATCAACCCAGCACCATAATGTTGCTGCAAGAGATAAATCAACAGTCCCAAATTCAATTAAATCAATAATAGTAATTGGATCTTCTCTAAATTTCCTAATTGTCAATGTAGGACCATCAGGAGAAACTGGCGGGATTACGCCGTTTACTCTGCTACCATCTGGCAGGCGGCCATCGAAAAGAGGAACTTTCCCCGGACCATTGCCCAGAGGGACATTGGTAAAAGCCGCAATGTTTGAAGCAATTTTTAGTCCTTCATCATCTTCTATCCAAATATTAGTTCTACACATTCCATGTTCTCGGTGAGCTACCTTTACACACTGTTGGCCACCATTGTACATAACTTCCTCAAGATCATCATCTTCTAACAACGATTTTAGTTCACCATAAGGATTTGCAGGCGTATGGCCATCTATATGATAGATTGGACTCGGATGATTTGGCTCAGTGTAAATTGTTACATTACCATATCTTGCTAATACTTCATCACTCATTTATTCACTTCCTATTACCCCATTACTGAAGAAACCAAATATGACCCCATATATACTATTTGAGATACTAATGCCCAAGGAGCCACCCACCAAATTGCCGAAACAATTGAGCGCCCCAGCATAATTGCCGCTGCAATTACAGAAAAAGCAGAACCCGCTGTAAAATAAAGTAACATCGAGGGATGGAATATATCCATTGGGATTCCAGATTGCGGGCCAGCAAATAATCCAAACATCAATCCAATTGTAGCGGGTAACAATATTGACATCAAAATAATTAATACCGTTGCTTGTCCTTTAAGATCCATTTCTCTTTTGTAACGTAAATTCAATAATTTATCATATTCAGTGCTCATAGAGAATGTTACTTCTTGAAGTGGAGCCTCATTCTCATCTGCAGTCTGTAATAAATTGAAAGCGCGTTGAATAGATGGTGAACGTGAATCAATTGCAAACTCTGAAATTGCTGCATCAAATGTAGTAACTTCACTTCTAGATATCGCTCTTCTTAACATGCTTCCAAGCCCATCATTGCGCTGTTCTGCTAACGATGAAATTGCTTGTTGCAAACCTAAACCTGCCCCTAATGAGGTTGAAATTCCCTCAAGTAATTCTGGTAAACCATCATCTAATTTTTGGAGCCTTTTCCTCTCGAACAAGTAAGGAAGGCCTCCCCCAATTGAAAGAATTGTTAAGGGCACAAACAATGAAATCAATAACGAATCTGTGATCATGTCTAAAAAACCAGGTATTCCGATTGCCATTTCATACACCTGGATCCTTTGATTTCGCACTAAATAACATTAGCAAAAGAATAATCACTGAGGCAAATAAACCTCCTTTGTAAACTAACATCATAGTACTTAGTGGTGGAATAGTAACTCCCGGAATTCCATCTAAATTACCTAATAAAAATGGAGCAATTGCTGCTAACCCCAAAATTAGTGGGGCAAGGAAACCTATAATCAAAGATTTTTCTGGTAAGCCTGACAAATCTTCAACATATCTCTTCAAACGGTCATTTCTATGTTCCTCTGCACGAGTAGCTTGTTGGACTAATGATGATAATAAATCAGTATTTGATGTCACATTATTTAACATTGAATTCAGTAAACGGCGGTAATCATCACTTTTTGCAGATTTGATTAATCTACTGAGTTCATTCTCAAGTTTTTGTCCTGATTTAACTCCAGAAATTGCCTTTGAGAAATCTTTTGATATCCTCCCATACCCTCCTTTAGAAATATGAATCATTGCAGTTTCTAGACCGACTCCTGCACCAATAAGTACCTGAATACCTCTTAATGCGTAAATGATGTTTATGTCCTCTTCCTGGGCACTCATAAAAACCATCCTCTATTCAAATTGCATCTTCAATAAACAAAAATTCATATTCATCAGTTTTTGTATCATACTTAATTTTTGCAAAACAAACTTTCATTTCACGTTCTTCAAATGGGTCAATCAACCAACTAGCCCCTGAACGGAAAATCTTTTGAACCTTCAAAAAGGTAGATATGTCAATTTGGCCACTAATTGTGAACTCCATGCTTTTTGAACCTTGATCAATCAAATCATCCCCCTCTCCATCTCTAGCAACTTCTCGCTGAAATCGCCTTCTAGTCTCTAGAACTATGTGACAATTTACCAGTTGTAACCAATCCCCATCTAACGAACGAATAAAGCAAGAATGGCCGGCCGACAACTGTATCCCTCATTACGCACACTATAACGCGCTAATTGAAGGTAGCGCGGGATAGCCTCAATTTGAATCGATGTGACGGAGAAATCCAAAAGTCTCTTCGTAAAGTAAACCATCATCAAGTAGAGCATCAACCAAAGATTCACCATCCGAACGATTAGTTCCTATAGTGGCAAGGTATTGCATAATAGAATCATATGAAACACCATCACCAGGGTCATTCGCCAAAATATAGTCTCGGACTAATTCATTTACATCTTCAGATGATACTTGTTTGTCTTCTGACTCCCCCCCTTCGGATGATTTATCATCATCTGCGTATGTAGTAATATTTCCCTCAGCACGATCTAGAGCACGAAGAACACCAAGCATGTAGACATCTGGGTCGACATTTGAATAATGATCACGGCCAGAAATTAGACCATCAATAAGATCTGCAGGAATCCCAACTGCTTTGTACGCATCTTTAGAGGGTTCCAGATCTCTACTTTTCTGAAATGCATCTATTCTACGCAAAGTGGCATCAGCCGTATCTACTAACCAATTAGCATATGATTCACCAGAAATGGTAGTAAATTGCTCCAACCTAATACCCGTAAATACCCCGCCATCTTCAGACTGAAACGGACTGCTCTTTCCTATTGCCAGCAATAATATTGGCTCTGAGTTTTGCTCAAATTTAGCAATTAACTCTTCAATTTCACCATGAATCTCTGGTTGAAAAGAACCAACGTTAAACATGTGAACGCCTGTCAAATCTCTAATTGTCCCACTATAATTAGCTCCGCTATCACCATCCCTTCTCTCAATTCTTTCTAACAATCCAGCAACCAAAATTCTGTTAACTTTGGCTCCTAATTTTGTAATAACAAAAGTAGGATCATATTCGCCCGAACCTTTCTCAATTAAATCCGCATCAAAATTTTCTTTAGCAAACATGCGAATTGCAGGTTGTCTTTGTGGACGACTCAAACAGTCACCCCCCATTTTTCTCTGACTATTTTTGCCCTCTCTGCGGGGGGAGTAGCATCAACTTCTATACTAGAAGCAAGGAACATCGCCCCTTGTTCATCAACCATACATCGCCCTCTGACAGTGACTTGTTTTCCTAATAATTCACTTCTTAATGATTCAACAAATTTTTCATTCCCAAAATCATCTATTTGAGAGGCTACTTGATCAATTGATTTCCCTAAATAACTTTCACTTGACTCACAATTAAACAATAGAGACGCACTATTAGCTCCATCATCAATC
>MDTE01175859.1_pt1 | contig 10312 bp, 9 predicted proteins | sample 811231 | NCBI WGS metagenome assembly MDTE01 (sample SAMN05326651, study PRJNA326480) | marine metagenome | isolation source: seawater | place: Indian Ocean: Red Sea | collected 2010 | reverse complement strand
TTAAAAAATGAAGATTTAGATTTAGTAAAATTTAAAAAAGCAATATTTATTTCCAGACACGGCAATGAAAAAGAATTATTAGATTTGTTAAACCCAATAATTAACTCAGACTCTGTTTGGAAAGCACAATCAATTAAGTTTCTAGCTGATTTTTACTTTTCAAAAAAAGAATATAAAAAAGCAGATCAATATTATTCAACTCTTTTGACCTTAGAAAACTCAAACATAGACATTAAAGAAATAAAAAGGAAAATTAAAACTTACAAAAAATGAAAAATTTATTGAGTTTTTTTTTAGTTATTTTCTTAATATTTTTAAACAACTGTTCTTTTGATAGAAAAACGGGAATTTGGAAAGAGCATAATAAAAAAATAATTGAAGAAGCTAAAAGCGAAAAAAAACTAGAAAAGATTTTTAAACAAAATAAAATTTTTGATCAAGAAATTGAAAGTAAAGACATAATTGTTGTTTCAGAAAAGAAGGAAAATGCAAGTTGGTTAGAAGACAACTTTTCACAAAACAACGATGTTTCTCATTTAAATTATCAAAATAACAAAAACAGTATATTTAAAAGTAAAAAAATTGGAAAAAATCGTCGCTCAGTTGAAAATGTAAATCTGGAACCTTTGGTTTTTGAAGAAAATATTTTTTTTAGCGATTTAAACGGTAATATTTATAATTATTCAACAGATTCAAGAAAACTAGTATGGAAATTTAATTTCTATAAAAAAAAATTTAAAAATATTCCCATAAAGACTAATCTCAAAATAATACCAAATAACCTAATTGTTTCAGATAGTTTAGGATATTTTTACAATATCGATATAAATACAGGAAGACTTGTTTGGGCTAGAAATCAAGGTGTACCGCTTACTTCTGAAATAAAATCATACAATGAAAAAATTTTTATGCTTAATCAAGACAACAAATTTTATATATTCGAAAAAAAAAATGGAAAAAAAATCTTAGATTTTGAAACTTTTCCTGTTATTTTAAAAAAAAATAACAAACAGACTTTAGCTCTAGATTCTCTAGATAATTTGTATTTTGCAACTTCGGCAGGACAAATTTTTTCTTTAAACCATCAAAATTATAAAATTAACTGGTTAAAAAATATAAGAGACACAGGTTCATCAGATGAATTTGGTTTATTTTATTCATCCCCATTAATAGTAAAAGACAATTCTGTTTTTATAAGTGCTTCTCAAATCACAATGTCAATTGACTCTTTCTCAGGCAAAACTAACTGGGAAATACCATTTGGAACAAGAATAAGGCCAGTTATTTCAGGCAGGTTTATCTTTTTGGTGTCCAAAGAAGGTTTTATATTAAATGCCGATATTACAAGTGGTAAGATAATATGGTCAAAAAAACTATTTGAATCCAAAGAAGTAAATTTAGAAAGAATGGGAGAGATTACTTCTTTGTTTTTAATATCGGATCAGCTGTTCTTTACCACAAGGAATGGCTATTTCTTTTTTATTAATTATGAAAACGGAGAAATTATTAACTACGCAAAGGTTGCCAAAGGTTTTTACTCAAAATCTGCAGTTGTAAACGGAAAGATTTATATAATTGATAAAAATATGAGAATTTTGATATTCAATTAAATTAATTAGTTGACTTACCGCTTAGCAAAGATAACTGGCTAACTTTTCTGTTTTCTAGCAAGTCAATCCTTTCAATTGGATATTCTCCAGTAAAATAATGATCTGTAAATTGAGGATAAAGTTTATTTCTTGATTGAGAGCATAATGCTTTATAAAGCCCATCGATACTTAGAAACCTCAAAGAGTCAGCGCCGATAAAATCGCACATTTCTTCTAAATTTTTATTTGCAGCTAACAATTCTTTTTTTGAAGGCATATCAATACCATAAAAATCTGGATGTTTGATTTCTGGACTAGCAATTCTTACATGAACCTCTTTTGCTCCAGATTCATAAAGCATTTTTACTATTTTATGACACGTTGTTCCTCTTACCAGGGAGTCATCTATTAAAATAATAGATTTGTTTTTTATCGATGACATGTTTGCGCTTAATTTTAATTTTACACCGAGACTCCTTATATTTTGTGTTGGCTCTATAAACGTTCTCCCAACATAATGATTTCTTATTAAACCAAGTTCAAAATTCATTTTTTTATGCTGAGCAAAACCTAAAGCGGCCGGAACTCCGGAATCAGGCACTGGTACAACGATATCTCCAACGTTTTCACTTTCTTTAGCTAATTGAGACCCAAGATTCTTTCTATATTCGTATGCACATTTTCCATTAAGGAGACTATCTGGTCTTGCAAAATATATATATTCAAATATACACGGCCTACTTTTCTTTTTTGGAAATGGTTTGATGCTTTGAATATTGTTTTTTTCAACAACTATTATTTCACCGTTTTCAACTTCTCTAACAAATTTTGCTCCAATTATATCCAAAGCACAAGTTTCAGAAGCTAAAACATATGAATTTTTTATTTTTCCCAGAACTAAAGGTCTTATTCCCAACGGATCTCTTACGCCAATAAGTTTTTTATTTGTCATTATTGTGAGAGCATATCCACCCTGTATTTGAAAAAGTGCGTCGATTATTTTGTCAACAATCTTTACTCTTTTCGATTTTGCAATTAATTGAACGATAGTCTCAGTGTCACTGGTTGTTCTAAAGATCGCACCATCTTTTACAAGATTTTCTCTTAACCGAATTGCATTTGTGAGATTTCCATTATGAGCTATAGTTATTCCACCACCATGTAGGTCCGCAAAAAAAGGCTGAATATTTCTTAGGGAAGTTTCCCCGGTAGTAGAATAGCGATTATGGCCTATTGCAAATTTTCCAGGTAATTTTTTTAGCACTTCTTTATTTGTAAAATTATCTCCAACCAAGCCTTGTCTCTTTTCAGAATGGAAATTTTTTCCATCAAAAGATACGATTCCGCATCCCTCTTGACCTCTATGTTGTAACGCATGGAGTCCCAAAGCTGTTAGTGCAGATGCATCTTCAACATTGTAAATGCCAAAAACACCACATTTTTCTTTAATCTCTTTCATTTTTAAATGTTTTCAATTTCTTTTTTTGTATCATCAATATCTTTTTTGTTCGGAAATTCTTGAATTAATAATGTACTTCCTTTTTCGACTATTGGGAAAAAATATGATTTATTTAAAGACATATTCCACTTTTGATGTGGATAAAACCAGCTCACGATAGAAAAAACACAAACAAAAAAGACATAACCCTTAAAAATCCCAAAAAACAAACCAAAAATTTTGTCTACTGAGCCCAAACCTGTATAAGAAAAAAGCCGAGCTAGTGATTTACCTAGCATAATTAGTGCAAAAATGGTCAAAATGTATACAAATATTCCAAGACCAATTCCAGAAATATACTTACTTTTTACAAAGTCAGAAACATAAGGTTCGATTTTTGGAACTAGAATTATTGTTATAATTAGTGCCAAAACCCATTTTAAAAACGAAAAAAGACTCAAAACGAATCCTTTTGCAAAACATTGTGTTGAAAAATAAATAAGGAAAATAAGAAAAAATATATCAAACAAAATTATATTCTCTCTTATTAACGATATTATATCACTCATTTCCAAAAGGCTTCATTGTTAAAATCAATCTTGGCAAAAGAGTTAAAACCGAAATCATGGCTAAAAGCATCGCTATTCCAGTAAAAATACCAAAATAAATTGTTGGTATGAAATTAGACAAGACCAATATCGAAAAACCAAAAACTATCGTTATAGAAGTATTTAGAATTGCAATTCCCACTGTATCATGACATTTTTCGAGGGTTTTATTATAATTTTTTATTTTACCAAATTCTTCCTTAAATCTATATATGTAATGAATGCTGTTATCTACGGCTATACCTATAGTAATTGCCGCAATAGTTATGGTCATCATGTCCAGCGGTATTTCTAACAATCCAATTATACCAAGAATTAGAAAAGCAGCCATAAAGTTGGGTACTACACCGATAAGTGACAAAGTTATATTTCTAAACAAAATTAAGAACATTAAAGTTATACCCGCCATTACAATTCCGAGAGTTAATATTTGAGATTTAAATAAACTTTGCAAAAGATTGTTAAATAAAATTAGCACACCTGCTAATTTAAAGTCTTCTTTTTTTAGACCCAGTGTTTTTTCTAAGTCATGATTGATCTTATTAATCAAATCATTTCTTCTAAGATCCTCTTTGGAGTCCAATACTCTTAAACTTATTCTTGCTTCATTATTTTTTATGGAAATATAAGGGTTAATTATTTCTTTTTTAACTGAATCAGGTATTTTGGTATACAGGACACCCATTTCCAAAGCTTGTAGTTTTTTTCCATCATTTAGGTCTTCAGCGACTCTTACCATGGAGGCAAAAGATATAACTTTGCCTACCGCATCTAAATTATCTACATAATCATGTATTTTAGTAATTTTATCTATCTTGTTTCTAGTGAACCAATATTTTTCTTCATCTTTTTCTTCGTCACCCCAATCGTCTTCAGTATCATTTTCATCTTCCTTTTTTTTGGGAAATTTTACTATTATATCAAGGGGAGTTGTGCCGCCAAGCTCTTCATCAATTAACTTCATGCCTTTATAAATTTCAGTTTCCTTATCAAAATAATTTATAAAACTATTTTCTACTTCGAGTTTTGTTATTCCAATAATGCTTATAAAAACAACAAGTACTGCAGAACCAAAAATAGTTTTTGTATTTTTTTGAGCAATTTTACTTAGAAAAGAAGTGATTTTTGATTTTTTTTCTTCTCTATGGCTTATGTTTTGACCACTTAAAATATTTAAAGCTACCGGTAACAAAGTAAAAGTTACAGACATTGAAACTAATAAACCGACGGTCATCATCCAACCAAAGTCTATTATTGGTTTTATGCCACTAAAAATTAAAGATAAAAAAGCACATATGGTTGTTAGCACGGTATAAAGTATTGGCCAAAACATTCTTTCGGACGTCCAGAGCAATGCTTCAGCATTTGAAATGTTTGGATTTTCTTTTCTAAATTGTAAATATCTTACGCTCATATGTATGTTCATAGCCATGGTTAAAATTAACATTAAAGCTATGAAGTTTGAGGATATAACTGTAACTTTCCATCCAACCAAGCCCAAAAATCCGATCATCATCAGAACTGAAAAAAAACAGCTGAGCAAAGGAATGAATACCCAGATAACATTTCTAAAAACAAACCAAAGTGTTGCTACAATAAAAAGAAAAACTCCCGCACCAAAAACAATTATATCATTTTTGATAAAAGTCATCATATCGTCAGCGATCATTGGAATTCCACCTAAGTGTATTATTGGATATGCCTCAAAGGAATTTTTCTTGACCTCTCCTGGAGCAGGGTGATTATTAATAACTTTTCTTATTTCACTTATGTTTTCATGATTTTTTTTGTTATATATTTTTTTATAGGAGTCATATTCTTTCAAAAACAAGTTATATTTTTTGGCATCATCTTTGGTTAATTCTTTCTTATCTTTTTTATCCAAATAGTAGTTTTTTGTTTGAATTAGTTCATTTAATTTCTCATCAGGTTTAATATAAACAATTATACCGCTAGTTTTTCCATCATCACTTATTACAAAATTTTTGTATATCGGACTGTTAATTATTTCATCAAAACCCCTCTCTAAATCTACATCTCTACTAGACAGTGTTTTAAAATTTTTTATCCTTTCAGCAAGAGAATCGTCATTATTCTTGAGCAATGGTACGTCTAAAATTGTTATAACTCTATCGACCCATTTTAAATTTTCTAAAGAATTTTTTAAAAGTTTAAGATTTTTAATTGTATTTTCCGACTTAAAATTATAGGAATCGTTAGGTTTGTGTGTATACGTCAAAACCAGAAAGTCTTTAGAACCATAATTTTTGTTAACTTCTCTCAAGTATTTTAAATCTGGATCGTTTTCTAGTAACAAGGTGTCAGAGGAAGCATCTAGTTGAAAATTTTTTGAGAAGTATCCAAAACTTAACAATAAGACAATAAGAATTAATAGAGTAGACTTGGGTTTTTTGATTATAGTATTTTTGTATAAATTAGAAAAGATCACTTTTATGAGATATAGCTTAAAAGAAGATAATTTAAAATTATTTATTTTTGTCCTGTTTTAGAGACGTCTTTAAACTTAGTATAAATACCTTCAAATTCCACCTTAACGTTACCAGTAGGACCGTGTCTTTGCTTACCAATTATTATATCTGCCGCTCCAATAATTTCATTCATTTTCGATTGCCATTCGGCATGTTCAATTGTTCCAAGTTTAGGCTCTTTTCTTTCTTCATAATACTCTTCTCTAAAAACGAACATTACCACATCGGCATCTTGCTCTATAGAACCAGATTCTCTTAAATCAGCAAGTTGTGGTTTCTTGTCATCTCTTTGTTCTACCGCTCTTGACAGTTGTGACAGAGCAAGAACAGGCACATTAAGTTCTTTTGCTAAAGCTTTTAAACCTTGGGTGATCTCAGATATTTCCTGAACTCTTCCATCATATCTTTTTGATCCAGTTTTCATCAACTGAATGTAATCTACAACTATTAAATTTAATCCAAATAATCTTTTTATTCTTCTTGCTCTATTGCATAATGTAGCAATGGTAATTGCCGGAGTTTCATCAATAACCAGGGGTAATTGATGAATATTTCTTGAGGTTTCAATCAATCTATTAAATTCTTCTTCTGTAATTTTTCCTTGCCTTATATCATTAGACTTTATTCTAGACTGTTCAGAAATTATTCTTGTTGACAGTTGTTCTGATGACATTTCCAAAGAAAAAAAAGCCACAGAAGTTTTTTCATTATTATCTAATATTTTTTTAGAAGCATGATATGCGATATTCGTAGCCAGAGCAGTTTTACCCATGGACGGTCTTCCGGCAATAATTACCAAATCAGATTTATGCAGGCCACCTAATCTGTCATCCAAATCTTTTAATCCAGTCGGAATACCTACAATTCCCTGATCGCTTTTCATTGCGTTTGTGGCCATCTCGATGGTCTGGTCAAGAGCCTGATCAAATTTTAAAAAGGATTGATTAAAAGTTCCTCTTTCAGCTAAATCAAAAAGCAACTTCTCTGTGTCTTGTATTATATCTTCTCCACTTTTTTCTGTTTTTTCGTCAATCGCACTTTCCGAAAGATTTTCGGATATTTTAATCAATTCTCTTTTAACAAATTTTTCGTGTATAATTTTTGCATAATCAATTGATTGCTTCACTGATGAGGAAAGACGGGTTAATTTAACCAAATATTCTGTTCCACCAACCTCTGAAAGATTTTCGTCCTTTTCGAAAGGTGTTTTTAAAGTGATTGGATTTGCAATCATTCCTTTGTTGTGAAGTTTTTCAATCATGTCATAAATTTTAGAATGAATAGGATCGTGAAATTCTTTGAAATTTATTATGTTTGCAATCTCATCAATTATGTCGTTATTTACTAAAACAGATCCTATTAACGCTTGTTCAGCATCAACATTTGAGGGCAATTTTATTTCTTGCTTAAATTTATCTATCCTGAGACTTTCCATTTGTAAAAATATTTTATCTCAGCAGGGGTTTTTTTTAAAAATAAAAGTTATTAACTTTTTTTGAGGGCTGTGGAAAAAGTATTTTTATTTACTTTCTTTTTTTTCAACCACAGCATGCAATTCTACTTCAATCTCAGAATGCAGATTGACTGTGACAGGGTAGGTACCCACTTTTTTTATTTCTTTTTTTAAATCTATTTGGGACGGATGAATTGTTTCCTTAAATTTTTCCAAAAGATATGCTGAAATTTCTTTAGGTTTTATAGTAGCGAAAAGATCACCATTTTCCTTCGCTTCTTTTTTAAATACCAATTTCTTACCTTTTATCTTTTCAAACATTTTTTTAGCATCTTTTTTTACTTCTGCATTTTTTTTGCTGATTTCTTCTTTCTTTTTTTGAAATATAATTTTATTTTCTTTGTCGGCTCTCAGAGCTTTTCCGGTTTTTAGTAGAAAGTTCCTTCCATAGCCATCTCTGACTTTAACCACTTCTCCCATTTTTCCTAAATTTCTTATATTTTCTAATAGTATTACATCCATTTAGATTAACCCCAAAAATTGTGCTCTCTTAATTGCCAAAGATAATTTTCGTTGTTTGTTTTGACTGACAGAGGTAATTCGCGACGGTAAGATTTTTCCTGTATCCGAAATATATCTTTTTAAGAGTTTTAAGTTTTTATAATCAATTTTGGGAGCTTCTTTAGCAGATAAAGGACAAGTTCTTCTGATTCTAATATCGGGTTTTTTAAACAAACTGAGTTTATTTTGACCGCCAAATTTGTTGCGTTTTTTTTTATTTCTATCTCTTCTCATCAGACCTTTTTTTGCTTTCTTCAAAGTAATTGTTTTTTATATCCAGTTTTTTATATTTTACTGTTAAATAGCGTATTACTTTGTTTTCAACTGAAAGTTTTTTTTCAATATCCCTAACAACTTGATTATCTGACTCAAATTTAAAATGAACAAAAATACCTTTTCTGTTATTTTTTACTTTGCGAGATAGGTTTAGCAAACCCCACTTTTCAGTTTTTATTAATTTTCCAGATTTTTCAATTATCTTTGTGCATACATCAATTACACTGTTAACATCTTTATCAGAGATGTCTTGTTTTCCAACAAATGTATGTTCATAAAAACTCATTTTAGATATTTTTTTTTTAAGTTGGGACTTATACTATTTTAATTTTGTTTGTACAATAGTAATAATAAGGGTTAATCGATAAAATTAAAATGAAAGCGCTATTATTTCCTGGTCAAGGCTCACAATTCATTGGTATGGGTAAAGATTTTTTTAATGGTTTTGACTTAGTTAAAAAAATTTTTAATGAGTCAGATGAAAAATTAAAATATAAACTTTCCAAAATTATTCTGGAAGGCCCTGAAAGTGAACTTAAATTAACAAAAAATACTCAACCAGCAATTTTAACTATTAGCTATTCAATTTTTAAATTAATCAAAGAAGAATTCGGTATTGAGGTCAAAGATGTAAAATATTTTGCCGGACATTCGCTCGGAGAATATAGCGCGCTTGTTTCTTCTGGCTCACTAAATTTTTTGGATGCACTATATCTTTTACATGAAAGAGGCAAATCTATGCAAGAAGCCGTTCCAGAAGGAACGGGATCTATGTTGGCTGTAATGGGAATAAAACTGGAAGAATTAGAAAATATTGTTAAACAGTTAGACAGCGGTTTAGGTGTATGTGAAATAGCAAATGACAACTCAGAAAGTCAAATTATTTTAAGCGGACATGTAAAAGCAATTAATGAAATGAATAAGACTTTAAAAACTATGAAAAAAAGATCAGTTTTTTTACCAGTAAGCGCTCCATTTCACTGCTCCTTGATGAAGGCTGCCGCAGATAAAATGGATGAAAAAATAAAAAATACCACTTTTAAAAATCCTAAGATAAGTTTGGTTGCTAATGTTACAGCTCAAGAAGTAAAAGATTCTGAAGAAATTAAAAATCTACTAGTAAAACAGATTGTTTCCAGGGTAAGGTGGAGAGAAAGCGTGTTATACATGATTCAGAATGGGGTAAACGAATTTATTGAAATTGGACCCGGAAAAGTGTTATCTGGACTTATTAAAAGAGTAAGCGACAAAGTTTCGTCTAAAAGTATAAATACAATAGAGGAAATTAAGAGCCTCAAATGATTGATTTTAAAAACAAAAAAATTTTGATAACCGGTGCCACCGGAGGAATCGGTGGAGCGCTTGTAAAAAAATTTGTTTCCCTTGGAGGAAACGTTCTTGGCACAGGGACAAAAAATGAAAAATTGGAATCAATAAAAAAAAATTATCCAACCGTTAAAGTCAAAAAGTTTAATATATCTGAACATTCAGCAATTGAAGAATTTATTAATTCTGCTTCATCAGAATTGGGAGGATTAGATATTCTAGTTAACAATGCAGGCGTTAATGTAGATAACTTGTCTTTAAGAATGAAAGACGAAGAGTGGAAAAGGGTAATTGATATAAATTTAACATCTACTTTTTTATTATCCAAGTATGCTATTAAAACTATGTTAAAAAATAAATTTGGTAGAGTGGTAAATATTACATCGATAGTAGGACACACAGGAAATCTTGGTCAGGCAAATTATTCAGCTTCCAAAGCGGGTATAATTGGAATGTCAAAAAGCTTAGCCATCGAATATGCAAAAAAAAATATAACCGTTAACTGTGTTTCTCCTGGATTTATAATATCTGATATGACTATGAATATAGCAGAAAAAGTTAAGCTATTTTTG
>MDTE01093467.1_pt1 | contig 10312 bp, 7 predicted proteins | sample 811231 | NCBI WGS metagenome assembly MDTE01 (sample SAMN05326651, study PRJNA326480) | marine metagenome | isolation source: seawater | place: Indian Ocean: Red Sea | collected 2010 | reverse complement strand
TTGATCTAAGTTCATTTCTCTTGAAAGAATTTTTGATACATCAACATCAATATGCTCTTTCATTTTAACTGCTGTTAAAGGATTTGCAGTTAATTTAATAACTGGTTCTATAGGATTACCAATAATATTTCCTTGTCCTGTAGGAAATAGATGAATATTAAAACCTCCAGCAGCTTGAAGAGTTACACATTCTGCTGCTGCTGAAGATGTGTCCATAAAGTAAAGACCTGGACCTTTAGTTGGTTCTTCCGCAGGTGTTAAAACATCAACAAATTGTCTTGATCCAATTTTTTGGAAATTACCAAATGCTTTTTCTTCAATTGTTGTTAATCCTCCAGCTATGTTTCCAGCTGTCGGTTGACTTTCAGAAAGATCATCTGTTGCTTCTTTCAATATAAAATCGTTATAATCACTCCAAGTTTTCATAAACTTGTCCTGAGCCTCTTTTGTTTTTCCCCGTTTAGCACATACACTTTCAGCACCTGTTAATTCAGAAGTTTCTCCAAAACACAAATGAACTCCTAGTGGTTCTAACTTGTCCATTAAATTTCCAACAGTTGGGTTGGATGCAAGTCCTGATGTTGTATCAGACTCTCCACATTTTACAGAAATCCAAAGATCACTTACTGGACGCTCTTCTCGTTGTTTTTCAGATGCCCATATTGAAAACTCTTGTGCTTTTTTTGATGCTTTCATTATCGTTTCTATATCGCCAGCTCCCTCTATACTAAATCCCTCAACCGGTTTTCCTGTTTTTGCTACTTCATCTACAATTCTTTTGGTCCATTTAGGTTCAATTCCAATAATAATTGCAGCTGCAACATTAGGATTTTTTGCAGTACCGATCATTGTTCTAAAATGTAACTCTAAATCTGCACCAAATTGCAATCTGCCGTATGAATGAGGAAGTGCAATAGTTCCTTTAATATTGTTTGCTACTGCTTCTGCACAAGCATTTGAAATATCATCAACTGGAAGTATTATGACATGGTTTCTAGTACCAACTCGTCCATTTTCTCTTTTATAACCTAAAAAACTTTTTGGAATTTCCATTTAAACTACCATTTCTTTGTTTTAACATTGTGAACATGTACATGCTCACCTTTTTTTATTGCTTTTACAACTTTTCCAATATCGTGGCCGTATTTAATAATAGTATCACCCACATTTAAATCAACCAAAGCAAGCTTATGGCCAAGCGGAACTTCATTTTTTGCTTCTACTGTTGCTGAACCATCTCCCTCCATAATCCAACAATTACAAGTTTGATTTGGTGCGACTTTTTCAATAACAACGACACCAACGTTGTCTTTTTTATCATGTATAATAATATCTGTGCTTGCCATTTTTGAAATTAAATATAGAAAAATAGCATTTGAAGAATAATTGCAAGATAATTATTTAAAGGAAAATTTATGACTAAAATGACTACAGAAGAAGCGTTCATCAAAGTTCTTCAATTCCATGGAATAGAACATGCTTTTGGAATTATTGGATCAGCGTTCATGCCAATCTCAGACTTATTTCCTAAGGCAGGAATAACATTTTGGGATGTAGCCCACGAAACTAACGGTGGATTAATTGCAGATGGTTATACAAGAGCAACAGGGAAAATGTCTATGGTCATTGCACAAAATGGTCCAGGTATAACAGGATTAGTCACTCCAATTAAAACTGCATATTGGAATCACACACCTCTACTTTTAGTTACACCTCAAGCAGCAAATAAAACAATGGGACAAGGCGGTTTCCAAGAAGTTGAGCAAATGAATTTGTTTAAAGATATGGTTTGTTACCAAGAAGAAGTTAGAGATCCATCTAGAATGGCTGAAGTTTTAAATAGAGTAATAGAAAAAGCACACAGGGGTTCAGCTCCAGCACAAATAAATGTACCAAGAGATTTTTGGACACAAGTAATTGATATTGAACTTCCACCAATAGTAAGATTTGAAAGACAAGGTGGAGGAAATGAAGCAATAGAAAAAGCTGCAAAATATTTATCAGATGCTAAATTTCCTGTGATTTTATCAGGTGCAGGTGTTGTAATTGGTAATGCTATCGAAGAAACAAAATATTTAGCAGAAAAATTAGACTCACCAGTATGTAGTGGATATCAACATAATGATAGTTTTCCAGGAAGTCATCCTCTAGCAGTTGGTCCTTTAGGTTACAATGGATCAAAGGCAGCCATGGAATTAATTTCAAAAGCAGATGTAGTTTTAGCTTTAGGTACAAGACTTAATCCCTTTTCAACACTACCTGGATATGGAATTGATTATTGGCCAAAAGATGCAAAAATTATTCAGGTAGATATGAACCCTGATAGGATTGGGTTAACAAAAAAAGTAACAGTTGGAATTTGTGGAGATGCAAAAATGGTAGCAACTCAGTTACTTGAGAAACTATCTTCTAGTGCAGGTGATATTAATAGAGACGAAAGAAAAAATTTAATTCATCAAACAAAATCTGCATGGTTACAAACTTTAACAAGTTTAGATCATGAAGATGATGATCCCGGAACTGTTTGGAACAAAGAAGCTAGAGAAAGAGATAAAGAAAGAATGTCACCCAGACAAGCATGGAGAGCAATTCAAGCTGCTCTACCTGAAGATGTTATAATTTCCAGTGATATAGGAAACAACTGTGCAATAGGTAATGCATATCCAACATTTGAAAAAGGAAGAAAATATTTAGCCCCAGGTTTGTTTGGACCTTGCGGATATGGTTTTCCCGCAATTCTAGGTGCTAAAATCGGATGTCCCGAAACACCTGTGGTTGGTTTCGCAGGAGATGGAGCCTTTGGAATAAGTATGAATGAAATGAGCTCTTGTGCAAGAGAGGAATGGCCTGCAATAACTATGGTTATATTTAGAAATTACCAATGGGGTGCGGAAAAAAGAAATTCAATTTTGTGGTTTGATGATAACTTTGTGGGTACTGAATTAGATCCAGAATTAAGTTTTGCAAAAGTAGCTGATGCATGTGGATTAAAAGGTATTACTGCAAAAACAATGGAAGAGACCACTAAAGCAATTAAAGAAGGATGTGAAAATCAGAAAAAAGGTATTACTACTTTTGTAGAAGTAATTTTGAATCAAGAATTGGGAGAACCTTTTAGAAGAGATGCAATGAAAAAACCAGTTCAAGTTGCTGGGATAAATAAATCTGATATGAAACCCCAGAAATCTTTAATTTAAATTGACACAAAAAAATATTAAAATCAGCTCAAATAGAAGTTTTGGCATTGTATTTTTTATTGTATTTTTATTAATAGGAATTTGGCCAATAATAAATGGAGGTGAAATTCGCTATTGGGCAATATTTATCTCTTTAATTTTTCTCGTTCTAGGAGCGATCAATTCAAATTTTCTAACACCTTTAAATAAAATATGGTTTAAATTTGGATTAGCATTAGGTAATTTTATAGCACCAATAATCATGGGAGTTGTTTTTTTTTTTAGTAGTAACACCCATAGGAATATTGATGAAATTGCTTAGAAAAGACTTGATTAATTTAAAAATGAACAAAGACAAAACTTATTGGATTGAAAAAAAAGAAATAAAAACTAGTATGAAAAATCAGTTTTAAATATGGAATTTATCAAAGAATTTTGGGAATTTTTAAAAATTAGAAAAAAATATTGGCTTTTGCCAATAATTATTGTGCTCGCAATTTTTGGCGGATTAATAGTTTTGAGCCAAGGGTCAGCTGTTGCGCCCTTTATTTATACAATTTTTTAAAAGTGAAAAACATATCTGTAATAATTTTAATCTCTTTTATTTTTTTTATTATATTTAACTTTTTAATTATGTTGGCATGGCCCATCTACTCAAACTTTAATTCCAATAAACATAATTATATTGATGAGCAAAAAGAATTATTACAAATGACAGAAAAACAATTAATTACTTTGTATAATGAAACATGGAAAAATTATGACAAATTCAGATTCATTCCTTTTGTAGGCCATACAGAAACTGATAGAACTGGAGAATTTGTAAATTTTTCTGAAGAAAATGGAAGATTTGTTAATAGACCCGAAAATTGTATAAGAAATATTTATTTATACGGCGGCAGCACAACTTTTGGTTATAATGTTGCTGACGATCAAACAATTGGATACTACTTGCAGCTATTATTTAAAGAAAACGCTTGTATCTACAATCATGGTCGTGCGTATTTTTATTCTAAGCAAGAAAATAATCTATTTATAAATCATTTAGAAAATAAAAATAAAATTAATGATGCAATTTTTCTTGATGGAATTAATGAAAGATGCGGAGGATATGAATACATGAATCACATTAATAATAGTTTTAACTTATTAGTTGAAAGACCCTTTTTAATGTGGAAAATCTCACTTAACAGTTTTTTAAAAACATTACCAGTTGTACAACTAGCCAACTCACTGACTTCATCTGATAGATGGATTCAAGATAATAATAATAATATACTTACTATAAAAAGCTGTATATCAAATATTAAATTAAACGATTTGTATGAGGAAAGAGTATCAGTAAGAACTGCTATTTGTAACCAGAGCGATATAAATTGTTTTTCTTTTCTACAACCAATGGCTGGGTCAAGTGGCAATCAACTGCCTGCCTTACTATCAAATGAAAAAAGTGAAATTTTTAAAAAAAAATATAACTTACTTAAACAATCTAATGGGATTATTGATTTAAGATATTTATTGGAAAATACAAATGAACTTTCATATATAGATGGAGTACATTATTCTCCTAAAACTAATGAAATAATAGCCAAAGAATTATTTAAATATTTAAATTAATGACTTACATATTAGGTATTTCAGCATTTTATCATGATAGCGCTGCAGCTATCATACAAGATGGTAATATAATTTCAGCAGCTCAGGAGGAAAGATTTTCAAGAAAAAAACATGACTCGGGGTATCCTTACAACGCAGTTGAATTTGTATTAAAAAATTCTAATTTAAATTTAAAGGATGTAGATAGTATAATTTTTTATGAAAAACCATTTTTAAAGTTTGAGAGATTGCTAGAGACATATGTTGCAAATGCTCCAAAAGGATTTATTCAATTTTCTAAAGCTATGCCAGCTTGGCTTCGTGAAAAGTTGTTCCAAAAAAACTTACTAATTAATTGTTTAAAAGAGCATGACAAAAATTTTAATAATTCAAAAAAAATTTTTTTTTCAGAACATCATTTAAGTCATGCTGCAAGTGCATTTTTCCCGTCACCATTTGAAGAAGCAATAATTTTAACTGCTGATGGTGTAGGTGAGTGGGCTACAACAACAGTTGCAATTGGTAAAAAAAATAATTTAGAAATAAAAAAAGAGATACATTTTCCTCATTCATTAGGACTCTTATATTCTGCTTTTACTTATTACACAGGTTTTAAAGTGAACAGTGGTGAATATAAATTAATGGGACTTGCCCCATATGGACAACCAAAATATAAAGATTTAATTTATGATAATCTAATAGATGTAAAGAATGATGGTTCTTTTCGACTTAACCAAAATTATTTTAATTATTCTACCGGACTCACAATGACGAATGAAAAGTTCCATGAACTATTTGGAAATAAACCCCGAGACAGCAAAAAGGATAAAATAACAGAATTTCACATGGATATTGCCTCCTCAATTCAAAAAGTAACTGAAGAGATAATGATTAAAATATGCAATTCATTGAAAAACGAATATGGAATTGATAATTTATGTTTAGCAGGAGGTGTAGCTTTAAATTGTGTCGCTAATGGTAAAATTTTAAAAAATAATATTTTTAAAAACATTTGGATACAACCTGCTGCCGGTGATGCTGGCGGGTCACTTGGTGCAGCACTAGCTTTTTGGCATATAGAACTAAATAAAGAAAGAATTTCAAATAATAAAGATGTTATGAAAGGATCTTATTTAGGACCATCCTTTTCTGATGAAGAAATTCAAAAATCATTAAATAATATTGGAGCTAAATTTGAATTATTAGACGAAGATTTATTAATTGAAAAAACAGCTGATGATCTTTCTAAAGGTAACGCAATAGGTTGGTTTCAAGGAAGAATGGAATTTGGCCCTAGAGCTTTGGGTGGAAGATCAATTATAGGAGATCCAAGATCACCAAACATGCAAAAAAATTTAAATTTAAAAGTAAAATATAGAGAAAGTTTTAGGCCATTTGCTCCCTCGGTATTACGAGAGGATGTAAATGAGTGGTTTGATCTTAATTCAGATAGTCCTTATATGCTATTAGTTGCAGATATTAAAAAAGAAAAACAAAATCAAATGTCAGAGGATGAAAAAAAACTTTTTGGTATAGATAAACTAAATATTAAAAGATCAGATATACCAGCTGTTACTCATGTTGATTATTCAGCAAGAGTTCAAACAGTACATAAAGAAACAAATAAAAAATACTATAATTTGATAAAGAAATTTAAAGATAAAACAAATTGTCCAGTTATAGTAAATACTTCTTTTAATGTTCGTGGTGAACCTATTGTCAATACTCCCGAGGATGCTTTTAACTGTTTTATGGGGACAGAACTTGATAATTTAGTAATTGGTAATTGTTACTTAAAAAAGTCAGAGCAAGATAAATCTTTAAAAAAAAATTATACTAATCAGTTTGAACTGGACTAATTATTTATGTCAACTATACCCAATTCTTGTAAGGTTGTCGTAATAGGTGGTGGTGTAACCGGAACTTCTTGTGCTTATCATATAGCAAAATTTGGTTGGAAAGATGTCATATTGCTGGAAAGGGATCAGTTGACTTCCGGAACAACCTGGCATGCAGCTGGCTTAGTTAGTCAATTAGGTCCATCGGCTGGAGTAACAAAAATAAGAAAATATACTTTAGATTTATATAAAAAACTTGAGAAAGAATTAGATTTTTCTTCAGGAATGAAATTAGGTGGGGCTCTATCAATAGCCCAAACCAAACACAGATGGCAAGAACTTAAAAGACAAGCCACTACCGCCCAGCTTTACGATGTAAATGTCGAAATATTAAATCCATCACAAGTAAAAGACAAATACCCGGGTATAAACAACAAAGATTTAGAAGGTGGAATTTTTATGCCTGGCGATGGTCAAGCAGACCCTGTTGGAGTTACTAATTTACTAGCCAAAGCTGCTAGAAAAGAAGGTGTAAAAATTTTCGAAAAAAGTCCCGTGGAAAAAATATTAAAAAAAAACGGTAGAGTTTCAGGAGTTATTGTAAACGGACAAACAATTGAATGTGAATATATTGTTTTAGCCACCGGCATGTGGTCTCGTCAAATTGGTGAAAAACATGGAATTAGTATTCCTTTATATCCAGCAGAGCATTTTTACGTTTTAACTGATCCAATTAAAGATCTTCCAAACATTTTACCAACTTTAAGAGATTTTGATGATTGCCTTTATTTAAAAGAGGATGCTGGGAAAATATTAATTGGAATATTTGAAACTAAGTCGATACCGGCTTTTCAAAATGATTATAAAGTTCCGGAAAATTTTTCATATGGTGAATTTCCAGAGAACTTTGATCATTTTCAACCTTATTTGGAAGCAGCAATGAAAAGAATGCCTGTTCTTGAAGAAGTTGGATTAAGGAAATTTTTTTCAGGACCAGAGTCTTTTACTCCTGATACAAATACATTATTAGGTGAAATTCCAGACTTTAAAAATTTATTTGTTTGTGCAGGATTGAATAGTATTGGAATAGGTAGTGGAGGAGGTGTTGGAAAAGTTACAGCTGAATGGTTAATGAATGGTCATATAAACGAGGATTTATTTATTTATGACATTAAAAGATTTCAAAATTTTCATTCAAAAATTAATTTTATTACAGAAAGAATTACAGAAACATTAGGAGATTTATATGGAATGCATTGGCCCTTCAAACAACATAAAACATCAAGAAATATTAAATTACTTCCATACCACGAAGATTTAAAAAAAGCTGGTGCTTGTTTTGGGGCAGCGGGCGGTTATGAAAGACCAATGTGGTATTCAAGAAATGGAAAAGCTGAATACGAATATAGTTATAACTTTCAAAATTGGTTTCCTTCTGCAGAATTTGAAACTAAGAATACTGTCAAAAATGTTGGTTTATACGAACTAACTCCATTTTCAAAGTTTGAATTAAAAGGTGTTAATGTATACGAGGAATTACAAAGAATTTGTACCGCAAACGTTAAAAATGAAATTGGGAAATGTACATATACACAAATGTTAAATTCGGATGGAGGTATTGAAACTGATTTAACAATTGTATGTATTTCAGAAAATCATTATAGAATTATAGGAGCAGCAGCTACAAGAGAAAGAGATAAATTCCATATTAAAAAACACATTAATCAAAATATTGAATTAACAGATATAACAGATGATTATGTTTGTATTGGTATTTTTGGTCCAAAATCAAGAGAATTAATGGAAGATATTTCAAGTGAAGATTTTTCTAATGATAAATTAAAGTTTGGTTGCTCCAAAAATATTAAAATCGAAAATATAGATGTTTGGGTTCAAAGATTGTCATATGTCGGAGAAGTAGGATATGAACTCTACATTAACAAGCCTGAGGCAAAATTAGTTTTTAATAAAGTCACGGAATTAGGAAAAAAAGTCAATTTATCTTTATGTGGGGCTCATGCAATGGATATTTTACGAATGGAAAGTGGTTTTTTACATTGGGGCCATGATATTTCTCCAGAGGAAAATCAATTAGAGGCAGGTTTAAATTTCGCAATAAGTTTTAAAAAAAATTATGATTTTATTGGAAAGCAAGCATTATTAAAAATTGATAAAAATAAAGTAAAAAAGAAATTTATTATGTTAACACTTGATGATAGTACACCCGGTAATCCTTTAGCATTACATTTTGAGCCAATATATATTGATAGTAAACTTTGTGGAAATACTACTTCAGCAAATTATTCTTTTAATTATAATAAAAATTTATTATTTGGTTATGTTTCAATTGACTCAAAAGTCGAAGAGTTATTGAACAAAAAAATAGAGGTTGAGATCGAAAAAGTAAAATATAAAGCTTCTTTATTATTAAAACCTTTAAAGGATCCTAAAGTTAAATTAAATTAATTATTTTACAAAAGTATCGTTAAATTGTTTTGTAACTCTTACAAAAGTAGTACACTTACTAAGTTGTTTTAAAGAAGGTGCACCAACATAAGTACAACTACTTCTTAAACCTCCAAGAATATTTAAAATTGTATCCTTTATTTTACCTCTGTATTTAACTCTTACTGTTCGACCCTCGCTACTTCTGTAACTTGATAAACCGCCATAGTGTTTTTTATTTGCAGTATCAGAACTTGAACCATAAAATTCAATGTATTTTGATCCATTTGATTTAACTACTTTTCCACTACCTTCATCATGTCCCGCAAACATTCCTCCTAACATAACAAAATCTGCACCTCCACCAAAAGCTTTTGCAACATCACCAGGACATGTGCAGCCACCATCAGCAATAATATGTGCTCCTAAACCATGCGCAGCATCTGCACATTCTATGACAGCACTTAGTTGTGGATAACCAACTCCAGTTTGAATTCTTGTTGTGCAAACACTCCCAGGTCCAATACCTACTTTTACGATATCTGCTCCGCTTAAAATTAATTCTTGAGTCATGTCGGCGGTTACAACATTTCCTGCAATAAGTGTTTTTGTTGGATATTTATCCCTTACTTTTTTCAGAAAACTACTAAAGTGTTCTGAGTACCCATTAGCAACATCAATGCAAATAAACTTAAAAAAACTATATTCTTTTAAAATCTTATCTAAATTATCAAAATCTTCTTTTTTTATACCAATACTTAATGCAATGTTTTTATAATATTTTTTTAAATTTTTGTATTTTGATAATTTTTTAACATCATGTTGTTTTGTTAAACATGTAATCATCTCATTTGCAGATAATGCATCTGCTATACCCAACTCTCCAACACCATCCATGTTTGCGGCCATTATAGGTATTCCTGACCATTCGTTTCTACTATATTTGAATTTATAGGTTCTATTAAGATCTACGTCTTTTCGGCTCGACAAAGTACTTCTTTTTGGCCTAAATAATACGTCAGAATAATCCAGTTTAAGTTCTTCTTCAATTCTCACGAGTTCGCAAATTATAATTGAATTTATTATTATTCAACTGATAAATTTGAAAATTTTTAAGTTATACTGCTTTAATTTCTTGGCTATTCGTTTTTGAATTCTACAAAATATATAGCTATAAGAAATAAAGCTGTCCAAATCATTCCAAGAAGGGCTTTTGGGCTTGTTTCAGCACTCCACAAATCCAATACCAAAGCCCCA
>MDTE01129037.1_pt1 | contig 10313 bp, 20 predicted proteins | sample 811231 | NCBI WGS metagenome assembly MDTE01 (sample SAMN05326651, study PRJNA326480) | marine metagenome | isolation source: seawater | place: Indian Ocean: Red Sea | collected 2010 | reverse complement strand
TTTATTAAGATTCCTAAAAACTTCATATTTAAGAACTCTTTTATCTTTAAACATTTTATGTAGCTTTCTTTCGAGTGTTTTGAATTTACTCGTAATAGGACTAACAGCTAAAACTTTATCAGGTTGTTGTTCTTTAATTCTAATTTTTATTCTTGCAGCTGTAGCTCTACCAATCTTCCAGTAGCCTTGACTTTCAACAAAATAAACATGACCTAATTCTTTAGATTTTTTAGGTGCTTTATAGTTTTCTGGAGGTGTCCAGGCATTTTCCCAACCGTGTTCTAAGGCTTCATCATTCCAAACTTCTTTACCTCTAACATATTTAACAAAGCCTTTTCTTATAAGCCATAACATAGCTTCAAAGTCACTTGACATTTCATATTGCCTTACTCCATTTATAAATATGTCTGTTTCTTTAAAACAAATACCATAATTTTTATATATTTCTTTTTCGTTCATACCAAAGAACTTTTCATGTTCAGTCCTGGTATCTTTTTCATAATCTTCAACCCAAGTACGAATAGTACCATCACCAGTTGTAGTAACGGTACATTCATTATTATTATTAAAAACTAATTTTGGATAGCCAGAATTAAGCATTTGAATTAAATTTAGTTTTTAAATATTCAATTTCTATAGCTTTTTTATCTCTTAAATAATCTTCATTAGTCATAGTTGACTCTTTTAAATAGCGATCATTTAGTTGAGACATTGCCATGTCATATTCTTGTTCAGTCATAATAAATAATTTTGAGTTTTATAAATAAGATCAATTATTCCTTCTAATTCAGGATTACTTTTTTCTAATTTATCTAATAGTTGGTCTATTTCATTAATTAGTTCAATGCAATAGTTATCCATTGTTTTCTTTAAAAGAGCCTGTTTTTTTTCTATAAGAGAAACAGCTATTAAAAAAAATTGATTTTCATTTAATTTCATTATCCGAACCCCTTTCTTTTTTCTCTTCTAAAGTCATCTTCTAAATCAATTCTTGCTTTCATATTTGCCTGTTGTTCAGGTGTATATTCTGCAAGTATTTCCATACGTTTTTCGTAGTTAAATTTTCTTAAAAGCCAAGGTTCTTGAAAAAGTAATCTACGCTGTTCTTCAGCAGCAGCTTTATAAAAATCTTTTTTTTCTTCTAAAGTTAAATCTTTTAGAATTGGGTCAGATTTTTCTAATTCAGATAAAAATTCTTCTAATTTAGCTGCTTCTTCAAACTCTTTACGAAGCATTCCAACTGCTTCTATAGTTGGTAATTTAGCAAATTTTAGTTGCCACTCTTTAGGTTTTTGACGAATAATTTTATCAGTCATTTCCATGAATTTTTTTTCTTCTTCGTCTGCTTCTTCATAAGCGGCTTTAAGAGTAGGGTTAGTTAAAAACCAGTAATTTTTTTCCATTAGAAAGGAATCTCCTCTGTAGTAGTTTCTATTCTTCTAGGGTTAATAGTTCCAAAACAAGAATCTTCATCTTCTTCAAATTTATTTTTTCTACCATTTCCATTTAGATAAATTCCTAAAACTTCTTCATTTTCTCCTGTTCGCATATCATAAACTTTACCTGTTTTCTGAAAATCTACATCAGCAGCTGCAGCTTTTATATGTGCGCAAAGTTCATCTATAGAAGTTAATGGAATAAACAAACGCATTTGTTTTGGATATTTTTGTTTGCTGTTTTCATAAGGGTTATCTCTAACTGAAAAATTAACAGGTAGAGAAAGCGCTGGGTCAAATTTTTTTTCAAAAGCCATGATTTTAAAAAGAATTAATTGGTGTAATGTTGTGAGCTTCTTCCCAAGCTAAAACTTGGTGCAGTTCATATCGAACTCTAGAGTGACCTAAAGCCACTCGGTTTTGAGGTAATGTATACCAGGACGGACCTGTTTGTTTACCTGCTTTAGTTTTATCTCGCCAACTTTTAATTGTTGCAGGTTTTAAAGCATATCTATAAGCAAGATCTTTAGTTGTTAAATACTGTTTTTCCATTAGCTATTCATTTGTTCAGTTAAATTTACATATTTAGCTTCTAATAAATCAGTTAATTTACTATATTCTTCTTGAGTTATTTTGCCTTCATTTAGTCTTTCGCTAAATGTATCAGTATAAGAATCTAGTTTTTTAAGTTCTCTACATTTTTCAATAGCATCTTTAGCTAAAGCAAAAGTAGGTGAATGATTATTTGAAGTATTTTTAGTAGTTTTTTTAGAAGAACTAGAAGAATTAGCAGTTTTCCAGGCTTTTTTACTATCGTAAAGACTTAAGCCAAATTGATAGCCGAATTGCCTTAAAGCACGTTTTTGTGCATCACTTTCTGCTTCTTTAATTGCAGATTCGTGTTTATCGCCTATACTACCTTTTCGGCCATGACCAGCGCCATAACCTTCTTTTACTATATTGCCTATAGTAATTCTTACTTTTGCAATATAAGAAACGCATTTTGCATCTTCAGAAACAAGACCAGCTTCTAACGTTTCAGAGTTCCAGCCATCAAATCCAAATATACGATTAGCCGCATCAATAGCTTTCCAGCTTTCTACATAGGGAACTTTATCTCCCCAACCACTTTCTCTTTCAGCTACATTTTCAAGCTTAATTGGTTCTTTAAGTGATTCAATTTGTTCTTTAGTAAAAGTCATTTTTTAAATGCCCAATAAGGTATGCTAATTGTTTTAATTCCTTCTTCTTTAGTGTTATAAGAAGGCCAGTTATTAGTTTCTACATATTTAGATATTCTTTTTAAAGATTCTTTCTGTAAACGTAAACCTTCTTCTATAGATTCAGAATCAAGTTCATAAATTCCAATATTGAAAGGATAGACCTTTTCAACAGCTACAAATACAAATTTAGTGCAGCCTAAAACATTAGTACCTTCTAAATAATGTGCAGCCTGAAGATGATATAAAAAATTTCCTATAGATTTAGAAAAAACATCTTCGTGTGCTCCACCTTCTGCAGTAGTTTTAAGATCAATAACTGTGTCGCCATTAATCCAATCAGCTCTGCATTTTAAAGATAAATCAGTTTCTTCATGGTCCCACCAAAAACTTTGCTCTGGTTTTCCCTTAGAAAACAATTCAGATGCTATAGGGTGATTAGCTACTGCATCTTGTATATCATTAGCTAGTATTCTTTCTTCAAAAGAAATAGCTTCTATACCTTTTTTTTCTAATTCCAGGATTTTTTCTTTCCCTTCTTTAGTTCTTTTATTTTCAATAACTTGATAAAAAGAAGTAAATTCAGCTGGTTCTAAAACTGCTTTGTGAATCATTCGACCAATTTTTAAAGCAGGTGTATCTGGTTTTTTTCTAGTATTAGGATTAAATTTATAATCCCATAAAGTAAAACCATTAGTTTTAGTTTCTAGTTTCAGATCAGATGCTGAATAACTAGATTCAGATCGATAATCAGATTCTTCTACAAAATCTGTTTTTAATAAAGCATTAGTCATGCGTAAACCTCAATTTTTTTTGTACGTAAACCTTGAACATAAACTTTAGTTAGTTCATCACAAGGAAAATCTAAACTAATTAATTTTCTATAAATCTCTAATATTTCTACTAAAGATTCTTGTGATAATTCATCTAAAGCAACCCATTCTTCTACAACAGAATCATCTAAAGTATCTGGTGTACCATCTACTAAAGTAGGAACTGCCATTAAAAAATTGTTACTAAGATAAAAATAAAAATCCATAAGTTCAGGACTTTGGCCTTTTAAAGCTTTAACAGTTTTCATTTTGCTAAAGCCTGACAGGCGCGTTCTATTCCACTATTACAGTGAATTTGAGTACTCTTATCTAAAGAGTCAGAAAAAGCAGTGTAGCTGATAAAGCCCACTGCTAAATAAAGAAATAGGTTTTTCATCTAACTAAAGAATTAAGATTACATTTTTCAAACCACATATCTCTTTCGATAGGTAGTTTTAATGGACCTTTAAGTTTTTGAATTTCATCTATAGTGAAAAATCCAAATTCTTTTTCGAATCCATCAACTAATCCCCAACACATTCCAGTTTCAGGATTGTATTCTGCAACATACCAGGTCCAGTTTGAATCAGGTGTAAACCACTTAACGATTGCTTGTGGTTCTTCTTTAGTTTCTATTGAATGACCAATAGGAGGTAACTTCTTTAGAAGTTCTTTAGTTAATAATTTCATACGGGTGAAATAACTATATTTATATTGCCATAACTATAAATGACTGTAAACAGCTATTCGTGACACTATGCAAAACTGCACGTTTTAGGGTTATTTACAGCTATTTAACTCTATATAATATATATATAACCCGCAAGTTATTCAAATGAAAAAAACACTTCTACAAGAAGAATACGAACTTAAGGTTGCTAAACTTAAAGTTCATGCTCAAATGGTACAACATGTTTTAGCTCACTTTGAAGAGTTAAAAAACAAAGATTGTTTTGATTGGGAAAATGTAGGTGATTTAGATCATCTAAATAGACAATTTATAAATATGTTTAATCTTGATGAATTTCCAAATCAAGATACATATAACGACGATTTTGCACCTTTTGGATTAGATACATTTCAGCCAGAGAGGGTAAAAATATAATGAAAAAACTTTTTTATGCAGAGCTAGAGCCTTGGGCTTGTATTACAGCTGAAGCTAAAAACAAAACAGAATTTCTAAAAAAAATTCAGAAAGAAATTCAAACTAACGAAAAAATTGTATTTATTAAGGAACTTTAAAAATGACACAAACTAAAGAAAAAACAATTACTGTTTCAAAACTTTCTCACAGACAAAACCTAAAAAGTGGTTTTATTTCTTATTGTTGTGAACTTCGTGTAGGTAGAACCTGTTATGCTTCTGTTGAACAAGAAGGAAATGGCGGAGATGAAAGAGTTGATTGGAACTCAACTGAAAACTATTTATTTATTCATCATTGGATTTTAAATACTCAAAAAGAGTTTTATAAAAATTATGAATATGAATGTTTAAATTATTATTCAAAAGAAGAAAGAAATAAAGAAGTTTATAAATTTACTGAATTATTTAAAGAAGGTGGTAAATGGGATAAAGCAGCAAAAAGAAAACCAAAAAGTTGGAAAGAAGCTAGAGAAATTCAAGAAAAACTAGGTTTCTTTGATGACATGGTAGGAACATGGACAACTGTTTATGTAGAAAACAAATTAGCTAATAGGTATTATTAAATGAACAAATTAAAAGTTATTAAAGACAAAGATTCTTTTGCCATTTATAAATGTTGGCTATGGCAGATTCAAGATGAAAAAGGAATTTGGGTTGGAAGTTATAACAAGAAAATTCCACCTTATTTTGCTACAAAAGAAAAGGCATTAATTGCTTTAAAAAATCTTAATTTACATAAATAAATCTGCTACATTGAGTTTAGTCGAACCCTTTCGAGGATAAAATACTCTGTTCATCTGCAAAGTGGTCATAACAGAGAAAAGACTACTCAATGCGGGTTGGAAGTCTGTTTGGCTAATCAATACTTAAAATTAATATTTGTGCTCCAGGTTCTTCATGTTCATTGATGAACCTTTTTTTTGCATTTAGTTGAATAACAGTGGCATCATCTGAAATAGCTGTCATGGTTAAAGAATCAAAACATGCTCTTACTAATTTATCCAAGTCACCTCTATTCTTAGTAATTACATGCTTAGGTGCATCTTTTTTTAGTTCACCACTAGCTAAATAATGATACTTAGGCCTTGATAAACGAAAACAAATGTGGACTTCACAAGGTCCAGTAATCATTTCTTTATTAGCTTTTTTGATTTCTTTTTTAATTAAAACCCGCCATGACTTCAATCTTTTACAACTTTCAATCATTCGACCTTTTCCCAAGTAGACTTTACTTCCCTGCGGTGCTGGATTTAAACCTTTGACATCTATATAAATTTTTTGAACCATGAGTTTTATACCTGAAAAAACACCTTTTGTTAGTTTACCAACCGCTTTAAAAGGTAGAATAGACCCTTATGAATTAGCTGTACTTTGGGTTTTACAAAGTTACTATCCTAATATTTGGCCTTCTTATGCAACCATAGCGAAAGATGCAAAGATAGGTCGAAATAAAGTAGTTAAAGTAATTAAATCATTATGTGAAAATGGTTGGTTAGAAAAAATTGGTAGAGTTGATGATTCTGGACAGGCAACAAATGCTTATCGAGTAACAGTTTGGCATGAATTAAAAGTAGCTCCGCCTTCTAGTGAGTCTCTTAGAAATACCACTACCCACCCAGAACTTCAAAATCCTAGTAAACAACCGCAGTATTTCTCAGATACCAGTATTTCTCAGATACCAGACCAGTCTCTCTCAGATACTAGGGGTGGTATCTCAGGGATACACGAACTAAAACAAGTAAAACTAAAACAAATAACTAAAACAAATAATATATATACTGATGAATTTAATGATTTTTGGAATCAATACCAGAAAATTAAAAAAAGAGCTAGTGGTCAATCTAAAAAATTAACTTATCAGCACTACAAAAAACTATCTAAAAAAATACAAAGCCAGTTAAAGCAAGCTTTATTAAGAGCTATAGCAGATCAGAACAAAATTGAAAAAGATGGTGGTTTTGTTACTTGTTTTCCAAATGCGTTTAAATGGTTACGTGATGGTTACTATGAAGCATTTCTTTATGTTCAAAAACCTAAAAGCAAGTTAAAATTAGAGTCCAGGAATCAAATTCCATTCTAAAACCCGCACTATGACTTTTTTTAAAAGATCTTCTATAGATCGAGATATTACTTTTAGAGTTCCAGATTATCATTGTTTTGCCTGTAATGATACTGGAATTGTTCACAATTCAGATGGTTATTTATCAAATGAACTACCTGGATATGACCAAAATTATGATTTAGCTATTATTTGCTGGTGTAAAGCTGCTTATCCTCAAAGAAATGATGATGGTTCTATAGCAAAATCTGGATTTAGAGATGATTCTTCTAATATCTGTAACAATGTTGGAGTAGATATTCCTAAGGATAAAACTAGATTAATTCATACTTTAAGAAAGGACTCTTGGGAATCTAGTTGTAAAGAATTAAATAGAATTAGACAGGAAAATATGAAAGGAAATAAAACAGAACTTCCTAGTTATATACTTAAAGTTAAACAACAATTAACTAATACTAAGAGCATTTTAAATGACATCAGAGAAACAAAAACCAGTAATTAATTCTTTAAAAAAATTATTACTAAAAGCAGAAGTTACTGCAGCTGCTATTAGAGACAATGCTATTGAAGAAAATATGCCAATTGATAAAGAATTGATATTATCAGTTCATAACCAATTAAAGTCAATTGACAAATCTCTAGATTATGCAGGAAAAATCGGAAAATTTGATCTCGATACAAGATCTAAACAAAGACCCAAAAAACGCACGATTAAGAACAGATCGATCTGCTAAATTAATTTCTGAATCTTTAGAAAAATTTGGTACTGGGCGTTCTATTGTTATAGATGAAAATAATACAATAATTGCAGGTAATGGCACTATTGAAGGTGCTAAAGCTGCTGGTTTAAAAAAAATTAAAGTAATAGAAACTTCTGGAGATGAAATTATTGCAGTTAAAAGAACTAACCTTACTGAAGATCAGAAAGTTGGTTTAGCTATTGCTGATAATAGATCTTCTGATTTATCAGACTGGGATAGATCGGTTTTAGAAGAATTAACTATGGATTATGATTTAAAACCGTTTTTTGAAGAAGAAGATTTAGAAGAATTACTAGGTTCAGGAGAAATAAAAGATTTTGAAGGTTCTCGAGAACAGCTAGAGGAAGATTTTCAGAAATTTGATTGTACTTGCCCTCGTTGCGGTTTTGAATTTAATAATAAAAAATGAATAAAAAAACTGGTGCCTGGTATCTTTCAGAATTAAAAGATATTAAAAAAAATAATTTAAATGTTTTTAGTTGTTTTCACTGCGGTGGTGGTTCAACTATGGGTTATAAATTAGCAGGTTTTAATGTTTTAGGCGGTGTAGAAATAGATCAGGAAATGATGAATATCTATAGAGCTAACCATAATCCTAAATTTAGCTATCAAATGGGAGTCCAGGAGTTTAATAAATTAGAAAAAATACCAGAAGAATTAAAAAATTTAGATATTTTAGATGGTTCTCCGCCTTGTTCTACTTTTAGCATGGCAGGCAAGCGTGAAAAAAAATGGGGAAAAGAATTTAAATTTAGAGAAGGTCAGAAATATCAGAGGTTAGATGATCTATTTTTTCATTTTATTCAAACAGCTAAATTACTTCAGCCCAAAATAGTAGTAGCAGAAAATGTAAAAGGTCTTATAGCTGGTAATGCTCGAGGTTATGTAAAAGAAATATTTAATGATTTAAGAAAAGCTGGATATGAAACCCAGTTATTTTTATTTAATTCTGCTGCTATGGGCGTTCCGCAGAAAAGAGAAAGAACTTTTTTTATTGCTAGAAGATTAGATTTAAATTTAAAACCTTTTAAACCTGCATTTAAAGAAAGACCTATTTCCTGTAAAACAGCTTTCGAAGGAATCACTTCAGAATCATTTGTTAAACCAATAGGTCCTGCAGCTAGAGCTTTATGGCATAAAGTAAAGCCTGGACAAAGTTTATCTAAAGCACATAGTAAAGGTTATTTTTTTAATTATGGTATGTTAAATCCTAATCAGCCTTCGCCAACTATTCTTGCAAATTCTGGAATGACTCACTGGCAATCACCTCGTACTTTAAGTGCAGAAGAAAATAAAAGATTACAGACTTTTCCAGAAGATTTTAATTTTTTAAAGTCCGACCCAAGATATGTTATGGGTATGTCAGTTCCCCCTTTTATGACTCAGCGTGTAGCATTAGAAATATATAATCACTGGTTCAAAACAGAAAATATTTAAATGGCAGCTTCTGAATCAAGTAAAATTGAAATAGATCTTAGAGTACAAAAGCTTTCTCGGATAATAGCAACAGGTGGAAGAAGGTCAGATTGTTTAAGGTATGCTAGAGAAAACTGGGGGGTGTCTGAAGCTACAGTTGATAATTATTTAAAAAAAGCTAGAGAAGATATTAAAAAAGATTGGGATATTGAAAGACCTCAAATGATTGCTGATTTATTAGCTCAATGTTCTACTTTACAGATGGAAGCTAGACGCGCAGGTCAGTTTCATATTGCTCTCGGTGCTATAAATACAGCTGCAAAATTAGCTGATCTTTGCTCGTGAGTTTTTTAGATTCTGTTAAACAAGGTCATGTATTAAGCGGAAATGGTATGTATGAATTGCCTTCTGCAGAAGAAGTAGTAACTAAAATAAAAAAAAATTTATTACCGCATCAAGAAAAATTTTGTGATGATACAGAACATAGAAAATTAGCTTTAGTTTGTGGATTTGGTGCAGGTAAAACTTATGCTCTAGTATCTAAATCTTTTATGCTTGCAGCTATGAATGTAGGTCATATTTCTGCTGTTTTTGAACCTACCTCTCCTATGCTCCGTGATATTTTAATGCGGACTATGAATGATTTACTAGAAGAATGGGAAATTCCATATACATTTAGAGCTAGTCCACTTCCAGAATATGTTTTATCGTTTCAGGAAGGAACCCATACTATTTTACTTAGAACTATTCTTACTTATCAACGTTTACGTGGTCAAAACCTTTGCGCTGTAGGGTTTGATGAAGCAGATACTGTTAATAAACGAGATGCAGAACAAGCTATGAATATGGCTTTAGCAAGATTAAGATCAGGTAATGTCCAGCAATTTTATGCTACTACTACTCCAGAAGGTCATTCCTGGGCGTTTGAAACTTTTGAAAAAAATGCAAAAGAAGATACTAGATTAATAAAAGCTAAAACTAGTGATAATCCATATTTACCAGAAGGTTTTATTGATTCTTTGCTAGAAAACTATCCGCCCCAGTTAATCCAGGCATATCTAAATGGAAACTTTACCAACCTAACTACTGGCGCTGTCTATTCTAGATTTGATCGGACTAAACATGTAATAAATAAATTACACTTTGACCCTGTACATGAAATTTTAAAAGTTGGAATTGACTTTAATGTTATGAATTGTAACTGCGTAATTGGAGTGCAAGAAGGAGAAAAATTATACATTATTGATGAAATTTCTAAACAAAAAGATACTGATGCTCTGGCGCAGGAATTACGCAGACGCTATCCTTCAAACAAAATATTAATTTATCCCGATGCTTCTGGCTCCGCAAGATCAACAATTAACGCTTCAAAAACAGATATTGCAATTCTTGAAAGTTATGGATTTACAAGCATGGCGCTCAGAAGCAATCCGCCCATCAAAGACAGAGTGGCTACAGTACAAGCG
>MDTE01203401.1_pt1 | contig 10314 bp, 7 predicted proteins | sample 811231 | NCBI WGS metagenome assembly MDTE01 (sample SAMN05326651, study PRJNA326480) | marine metagenome | isolation source: seawater | place: Indian Ocean: Red Sea | collected 2010 | reverse complement strand
CTCTCCGGTTCACCCATGATTACTTTTGATGGGTCAATAGTCCAAAAGGTAACCGATTATTCATCCGACACACTCAAGGTCTACCGGTGTTGTCAGCAACAACATGGGACCCGAAGATAGTGTAGTCGAACAAAGACTTTCTGTGTTTGATGATGAACCTGATTTGAATGACTGGTTTGAGGTAATCTGTGGATCTTTAATGTCTGTAATCGGCATATTCCAACTGGTTGCACCAGGGGATTTAGTAGACCCTGATGTCATGAGATGGTTTGCTGCATCTGTGGCGGTAGTCGGATTGGTTTGGGCTGCGCATGGCCTAAAAGATATGGCAATTAAGGAAGTTAGAAAATCAATTGTCCTTCTAGAGATGGGCGGCAAGCAAGGAAGTATTGATTTCGGATTGATTAGAGACGTAATACTCAATCCGGAAGCATATACAGAATTCCTTGTTAAGGAATATGAAAGTGCATATGAAGACGGAGTAATAACCGACGAAGAACTAAAGGAACTGAAAGCGATTCAAAAAGCTCTAGGCATCTCTGATGATGAGGCCGCTAATATTGCTGTAAAGGCTGCAATCAAGTCTGCACTTGATGATGGAAAGGTTACAGATGATGAAAAAGAAATGATTGCTAAGGCATCTGAAGGACTTTCCAAAGCTAAGAAAGCTAAAGTAATGAAGGCATTAGAAGATGGGAAAATGTCTGATGAAGTCACCAAGATTCTTGAAGGATTAGAACTCTAATCTATCCATTTTTGATCTGGCATCATTTCGTTTAAGATTTTAATTGCGCCTTTTCTACGATTATTTTCATAGAAAACTCCCGCTGCGATTAAGAACAATCCACAGAGGAACCAAACCAATTGGAAGGGGATGAACGAATCTACTGGGTTTACTGATGAAGGTGAATATAATAATTCATGATCAACATTGTAACCTAATTGAATATTAAATTCTAAATCATCTTTCTCGCCATCCAACATGATGATTGAAATCATGCTTGGATATAGATTGTCTTGCATTAATCTCCATCTTCCTTCAGGTATATCTGATGGGCGTGTACTCCACGCTGGATTCTGTACCGTCCCACTACTGGCTGATTTTACCATTGTAGTTTCAAAATGAATTACATTAGAGTTTGGCAATTCATCTACTACCATCATAGCTTCTAACATCAATAAATCGAGGATCAATGTTCTTGCAGCGAGTAATACAAAATTACTAGAGTGTGAATCTAATTGATCACTAGAAGGATTGACTCCAACTTTGTCTTCGACTTTATCGAATATCAAATTTTCAATATTTATTTCATATAATTCAGGAATGTGTAATTGCCATCTACCATCATCGAGTGGCCATGCTGAATCTGACTTCAAATAGAGAGAAAGCGTTTCTCCATCCAACATCCCCAATGTTGAGCCAACATGCATTGATTTTGATGAAGCAGGTGTAGCAGGATGAGATGCATGCCATATTTGTTCTAAACGAGATTCTAGTAATTCACTAAGGTTCTGCTCATCACTAGATTGGAACTCACTCGCTGTCGTAACCATTGGGGAAACTATCCCGGTCAATATCAGAATCAGCACACCAGGTGTAAATACTCCATACTTTATTGTGGTAGAAATTGTTTCTACTTTGATCTGTATGCTAAGTCCAATTAATACAGCTAATGAAATTATTACATAGACAAAAATTGGTGAGGAATTCAGTTCTTCAGCACCAAACTCAGTTGCTTTCATACCATATCCTTCCCATTCTGAAGAAGTGTAGGTAAATTGATCTGGACTTGTTATACCTATTGCTTCAAAAGCAACCAATCCAATCCAAGAATAAGGTTGGAAAGAATCTAATTTCCCTCCAATGCAGAGGTCATATTCTCCAATTGGCAAAGCACGCCATTGCCATGTAATTCTTGTTTCATCATTAGTTGAAATGGTTTCCATATCAGGCGTTGGAGCCATTCTTCTATCTGGTAAAATCAAATCAGGTCTTCCATGATTCTGTTCTATCTCTAAAGGTACTACTTCCCAAACGAATGAGATTCTCAATATTTCGTGGTTTTCTACTTCGAAAGTCCAACAATCTCGGTCATCACTTACCAAAGCACCATAATGATATACATCTAATTCTGTTTGTACAGGATTAGAGTCAGATGATGGTTCGTCTATATCTCGAGATTCTATGTCTTCGGACCATATGATATCCAAGAACAGATATGAACTACCTCTAAGTTTTAGTTCCCAAGTACCAGGTCTGTCAATTTGAAATTCTAATAAAATTTTTATTTCCTCATCTGGCCACAAAAGCCTATCTCCACCATTGTTTAGGGGCTCATTTTGAACATTATATGGACCATTATTTGTTTGGCCAAAATTCTCTGTGCCCTCGAATTCGATGGTAGTAACTGATTCTGCTACAATAATTGTTACCTTCAAATCAGGTTTAGAAATTCCTAGTAAATCATCTGTAAATCTCAAATCTACTTGCAACTCATCAATTATGTCTGGTAATAAAGCGATTTCATTTTGAGAGGGCATCATCGGTAATTCGATTAGAAAATACTCAGGAGAGATTGGAGTGGCTGAGTTAACAGTTTGAGAAATACTCTCATCACCAACATGAAATTCAGTCAACATACATGAATCAGGATTATCACAGGAAAACCATAGTTCTCCACCACCTGAATCAGAATCAATAGCCGCTGATGAAAGTGGGGTTAACAGATTTATGAGAAAGATTGCAATCAACAACTTCCTCATATGCCAGCCTATACATTTTCACTAATCACTATGTCGACTTTATGGGTATATCTACTAAAATTGATTTACAAATTCGGCACATGAACCTTTTTTTGCCTGGTTTTTGGCGCGGGTATTCTTTTTGACACGATTCACATTTTAGTAACCATTTTGCATTTTTCCTTCTCAAGTATTCTGTAAATTGTTTCCCTTTTTGCTTGGATTTTTTACTTGGCCAGTTATTTTCGAGTTTTTTGAACAAGGCATCATGTGCAAGGAATCCCAATGCGTGCACGTACTCATGGTGCATTACCCAAGCGGCGTAAGCAATCCAATCATCGGTCAATAATTCAGGATGAAGGTCAATTACCTCGACCTCAGATGGTTTTGTTGGATTTGTTATTCCTTTTTTCCATCTTGTAACTCCATGTCTTTGTGTGGCATTTTTTCTAAGTACTCCAAGTTTTATTTGTTGTAATTCAGATAATTCTTCTTCACTCCACAAGTCCATCGAAGACATTACGTCTATGACTACCTGCTTTACTTCTTTCAGTTTCTCAAGTTGAATTTTATTCGCTCTTGCCATCAAGACCACCGATGATAGGCAGGGTGGCCATCTTTAACTGCGACGAATAAACCGGAACCAGTGGCACATACTTTTTCATTCGCAGTCAAAGTCATTTTGACCTTTGCTCTATCTTCTTGTATATCTTCTATCTCTGCTAAAATGTGCAATTCTGTTTCAGATGGAGTCGGCCTTCTGAGAGAAATCGAATAGTTTGCAGTTACTGTACAAGGTGGTTCATCTAAGTCATTTGAATCCATTAATGCTATGGCAGCAGCCCAGTTTCCATGACAATCCATCAATGAACCGATAATTCCACCGTTTATCATTCCTGGAAATGCTTGGTGCTCTTCATTTGGTACAAATTTCAGTTCTAAACCCTTATTGGTTCTGTAGGAATCTATTTTCAAACCTTTTTCGTTTGCGGGACCGCAACCAAAGCATATGGAATTTGGTGCATATTGCCTTTGAACGCTTCTCTCCATGATATCCCGTGTCCTAGGCAGTTGATTTGCTTAACTAGTGCCAGCACCTTGATGTTCTATTTCATGATGGCATTTCATGGCCGGGGGCAAGAAGCGCATTAGAGTAGCCCACGAGATGCCAAAAACTAGGCGTTTGGCAATAAAAAAAGCTCTTGAAGAACACGAATCAGAAGGAAGGCCTGACTGGGATAGATCTTCTGAATGGGGGGATATTAGATACCTCAGAAAGAGAATCAAGCCAGGGGAAATGCGTACCGTCATGATGCCTCTACTAGATGTTGAAATGGGGGATTCATGGCCTATACCAATAACTGTATTTCATGGGAAAAGGCCTGGCCCAGTCGTAACCATAATTGGCGGTACACATGGTGATGAATTAACCGGTCCAAGTGCTTGTACGAACCTTCTTTCATCAAAATTCACAGGCCCTGATGGGGCATTAGACCCTTCATTTATGGCAGGAACAATTCGGATAGTTCCAGTTTTGAATCTACCAGGATATAGAGAAAAGTCACGATATTTCCCCGATAACCGAGATTTGAATAGGTCATTTCCAGGAACTTCAAAAGGTAGTACAACATCAAGAGTCGCACGTAAAGTAAGAAAGAAAATAATCTCTGGTTCGGACATCATAATCGACCTACACAGCGCAGCAGAAGGCCGCTCTAACATGCCTCAAATTAGGGCAGACCTTTCTCATCCTGAATCTCACCTATTAGCAAAAGCATTCGGTATTGAAGTTATTTTAGATAGCAGACCCCCAAAAGGCAGCCTCAGAAGGTATGCAAATGAAATTGACATTGCCGCTGTAACTTATGAAGGTGGAGGCGCTAATCTTCTAGACCAAAACGCAGTCAAAGTTGCGGTTCATGGATGTCTTAACGTACTGAGGGCTCTGAAGGTAATTCCCAAAAATCCGATAAGACCACGTTTCCGACTAAATGCGGGAGGCTCGACATGGCTTAGAGCAGGAGAAGGAGGTTTGCTTGACATGTTCATTAAACCTGGCAGCGTTGTAGAAAAAGGAGATGTTATTGCGACTATTTCAGACCCTGGATCACCGGGACTTAACGTCGACATAGTCGCACCTGAAGATGGCTTGATAATCTGTGCTGCAACTAATCCATTCGTGACTGCTGGTACACCTGTAGGACATATTTTGCCTATATCCAAACACCTAGAATTGTTAAAATCACAAATCGATGATAGAGGAGTATTAATTGTAAATGGAAGTCAAGCAGAAGAGATTTGGCGGGACGATGACGATGAGATGGTCGAAATTGATGTTGAAGGCGAATGGTCTGGCGGCTCGGTTGATGCTGAATGGAATCAGATTAACGCTGATGAAACAGGGCAAGCGGATGCTTAGTTAGCATTAAATTGTGCAACAGCAGCCTGTACTTCTTCTTCTTCCATATTCCTGGGTTGACTCTTTGCTACTTCGAAAAGGTGCTCAACTAATTCATCGGTGACACCGATGCCCCTTGACTCAAGCCAGTGTATGATATTAGAACGGCCAGACATATGGCCTATTCTGATAATTTGCTTTAATCCAAAATCTCCTGCAGGAACACCGCTGTATACTCTATCAGCAAGCCAGTTGTCTCCCTTTTTTATTGCCTTGATAACTGCACTTGCATGGACACCTGTACCAGTTTCGAACGCATCTTGGCCAAATACAGGATAATTCCTTGGTAATGGAACTTTAATGTATTCATTCGCCTTTTTCACGTACTCACTTAGTAGTGAAAGATCATTGTTTATTACTCCCATCAATGATAAATTAACTAGAGTCTGATCTAAAGGAGCATTTCCTGCTCTTTCTCCGACACCCAATGCAGTACCATGAATTACATCTGCACCTGCTTCGACAGCTGCAATGTTATTGGCCACACCAAGACCTCTATCTTGGTGCCCATGCCAATTGACTTCGATGTCTCTTCTCTGAAATCCTGAATCCTTGATTACTTCTTCATCGATAAATGACAACAATTGTTTGACCCCGTTTGGTGTTACGTGCCCACAAGTATCGCAAACACATAATCTTCTAACACCCAATTCCATTGCTCTTTGATAAATCAGTTTGACATCTTCTGGCTTCGACCTAGTTGTGTCTTCTGTAACAAACATTACAGGAATATCGTTGTCAACTGCATATGAAACCGCCTTTTCCATGGTTGAAACAAGTTTGTCCATCGTCCATCCCTCTGTGAATTGACGAATTGGGCTTGTTCCAAGGAACGCACTGGCTTGAATTTGCATTTCATGCTTACTTTGTAAATCAACAAGTGGTTCTATGTCGCCCATAAGAGTCCTAACGGCTGCACCTGGACGAATTTTGAAGTCGTTTTCTCGAATGTAGGTTAACATTGAATCAATATGCTCTCGATGGAATGGACCCGCACCTGGGAGCCCTAAATCCACCTTCTGAATTCCGAGTTTTTCCATGTAGGTAAGCAATTCAGTTTTTTGTTCTATAGAGGGATTCAAAGCACTAGGACTCTGTAAACCATCTCTCAAAGTCTCATCATCAAACCAAACATCATGAGGATGATTATTTGCATCTCGGGTGTATTCATAGTTGATTACATTCCAATCATAAATTAGATTTTGTTCATCCATATTTTCACCAACCTGGGCGTCCCTGTGGTTACAGACAACACTGATTTTAATTTGAACCCGTCGGAGTAATTGTCTACTCTTCTTCATCCAATAAACCAGCTTCTTTGGCCGCCTTATACTCTTCTTTGTCGATTACTCCATCTTGATTGAGATCAATAATATCGAATTCTTCCTCAGGGCTTCTCGAATCCTCAATAAGTTCTGCGGGTAATCTAGCACTGAAAATCAGTTCATCTTCGTACCCTTTCTTTGCCTTATTCCTAAGTTCCATAACTCTTGTTCCTCTAGTTGATTTTCCAGAGGTTTCCTTTGTTTGTGAAACTTCGATTCTTATCATCATACCTTTCTTTGTTAGAAGGAATAGGTGGTCTTCCGGGTTTGGAATCTTTCTAACGCTGATTATGCTATCACTAAACTCTTCATCTAGTTTCATTGTTCTGACACCCTTTGCACCTGGTCTGGTTTGCCTGTAACCATCTGTGCCATATCGTGTCTCGCCGTTTTCATCGACTCTTACTTCTCCATTCGCATCTAGCAATGGTATTCTTTCACCGGTTCCTAATCTACTCCTCTTGCCCATACCAAGTCTTGAAATTGTCAAAATTTGAGATTCAGGTTCAGCCATTGCCACCATTCCAACTACATGGCCACCTCCGGAACCTTTTCTGTCGGCGACTTTAATTCCATATACTCCGCCCGAAACTCTACCAGATGCTCTTATCGCTGAACATGTAAATCTCGAAGCATAACCTGTTGAAGAAATCATAACTATACTATGTTCATTGGTTGCGGAACGGACATTCACAAGTGAATCTCCATCTAATTTGAATCTTAATGCATACTTGCCATTTCGATTTATTCGAACATATTCCGAAAGAGCTGTCTTCTTTATCAATCCTAATTTTGTTGCAAACATTAGATAATGCCCCTCTGGGTTTTCTAGAATAGATTTAGACAACGGCAATATTGTGACAATGTTTTCATCATCTCTGATACTTTCAAGGAGATTTCTGATATGACTACCTCTGGATTGTCTACTTCCAATTGGTATTTCCCAGGCCTTTAGTCCATAGACACGTCCTTGATCTGTAAATATCAATAATCTGTCTTTACTGAAACAAGACAAAATCAATTGAGGAGTGTCCTCATTCTTTGTTGTAACACCTTTGAGGCCTTTTCCTCCTCGGTTTTGTGTTCTGAAATCATCGACAGGTGTGTGTCTGACATAATTATCTTCACTGAGTGTAATAACAATCGCCTTTTCTTCGATTAAGTCTTCTCTATCCATTGATAATGGCATTGGATCGATATGTGTTCTCCTATCATCTCCGTGTTTTTCCACTAATTCGGCTAGTTCTTCCAATAAGATGTCAAGTCTTCTTCTCCTACTAGCAAGAATATCCTTCAAATCTGTGATAGTTATCTGTAACTCTTCAAACTCGTTTTGTACTTTGTTTACATCCAATCTTGATAATTGATACAGCCTTCTTTCAGCGATGGCCTTCGATTGTGCATCAGAGAAACTAAACGCAGCAATCCCAGGAATGGATTCTACTCCACTCAATACTTTCTCGAAATGATCTTTTGATTCTGATGCTTTACCAGCTGCAATCACATCATCAATCCTGTCTTGGGCTTTTACCAGACCTTCGAGAATATGTGCTCTTGCTTCTGCTTTGTCAAGATTAAATTGTGTCCTATTTTCTATTACGCTCTCACGATGTCTAACGTGAGTATGGATCATTACAGGCAAGGTAAGCAATACTGGCCTGCCGTCGATTATCCCCATCATATTTGCAGAGTACGATTCTTGCAATCTACTGGATTGATACAATTGATTCAAAACAGCGTGTGGATCAGCATTATTTTTTACTTCAATTACGACTCTTATCCCTTCTTTTGAGGATTCGTCACGTATATCTCTGATACCTTTTACTTGTTCTCTAGAAACTAAATCAGCGATATGCTCAAGCATTGCTGCTTTCTTGACTTGATATGGTATTTCATGAACAATTATAGCTTTACCACTTGAATCATCAATAACCTCACAGGTTGAACGAATGTGGAATTTGCCATGTCCTGTTGCGTACATGTCATTTATCCCGTCTAGGCCGTAAACGGTCGCTCCTGTTGGGAAGTCGGGGCCTTTTACATGTTCCATATATTCAGAAATTGAGATACCTGGCAGAGCGCTGGGATCACCAGTATCCTCTCCATCCTCAATGATTTGCGCAACATGCATTTTTACTGCCTCAGAAACTTCAGTTAAGTTGTGGGGAGGGATTTTAGTAGCCATTCCAACAGCGATTCCATCGCTGCCATTTAGCAATAAATTTGGCAGCCTTGAAGGCAGAACAGATGGTTCCATCTCCGAATCGTCAAAGTTTGGCTCGAATTCCACAGTGTTTTTATCGATATCTTCCAACATATGTTTTGATAATTTATCAAGCCTACTTTCAGTATATCTCATAGCAGCAGGAGGGTCTCCATCGATTGAACCAAAGTTACCCTGTCCATCGATTAGTGGGTATCTCAAGGAAAATTCTTGTGCCATCCGAACCATGGTGTCATAAATTGATTGATCGCCATGAGGGTGATACTTACCCATTACTTCTCCAACGGATCTAGCGGACTTAGAGAATGATTTATCAGAAGTGTGTCCACCTTCATACATACCATACAACACCCTTCGATGCACTGGTTTTAGACCGTCTCTAGCATCGGGCAAAGCTCTTCCAATAATCACAGACATAGCATAATTAATGTAACTTGTTTTCATTTCATCATTTAACTTCCTAGGTAGTAATTCTCCACCAGGTGCTGTATTTTCATCTTCTTCTGTTGGAATTTCTTCATCAGACGTCAAGGTTGGTCACCTCCTTTGCATTCTTTTCAATAAACGTTCTTCTATCTGGAACATCATCTCCCATTAAAATTTCAAAGAGTCTATCAGATTCTTCGGCGTCATTTACAGTAACTCGAAGAAGTGTCCTAAATTCAGGATCCATCGTTGTAGACCATAACTGGTCAGGATTCATTTCACCAAGACCCTTGTACCTCTGAACTGAAATCTTAGCATTTGGATTGTCGCCTTTAATTTCTTCAATAATTATGTCTCTTTCTTCATCAGTGTAAGCATATCTGGATCTTCTGCCCTTGCTCAGTTGATACAATGGTGGCTGAGCAATGTAAACATGGCCTTCCATAATTGCGCGCTTCATGAATCTCCAAAGGAATGTCAATATCAACGTCCTAATGTGGGCACCATCCACGTCAGCATCTGTCATTATGATTATTTTAGAATAACGTAACTTTTCAGGGTTGAAAGCTCCCTCGTCATCTTCACTATTTCCGACTCCAGCGCCCAATGCCTTGATTATTGTTTGAATTTCATTATTTTGGAACACTTTAGCAAGATTTCTTTGTTGTCTTTCAACATTCAGAATTTTACCCCTAAGAGGCAAGATTGCTTGTGTCCTACGATCTCTACCTGTTTTGGCAGATCCGCCAGCAGAATCTCCCTCCACCAAGTAAATTTCACATTCGGCTGGATTTCTTGATTGGCAATCTGCAAGTTTGCCAGGAAGACCGCCTCCTTCGAGAACTCCCTTTCTTCTCGTCAAATCTCTTGCTTTTCTTGCTGCTTCTCGAGCTTTTGATGCAAGTACCGCCTTTTCTACAATAGATTTGGCAATATTTGGATTTTCTTCAAATGTTTCTCCCAATTTTTCATTTACGATACTTTCCACAATTCCTTGCACTTCATTACTAACTAGTTTGTCTTTGGTTTGACTTGAAAATGATGGATCGGGATGTTTAACTGAGATTATTGCTGCTAATCCCTCTCTAACATCATCGCCAGATAAACTGCTAATATTTTTCAACAGTTTTCGCGACTGG
>MDTE01141115.1_pt1 | contig 10314 bp, 9 predicted proteins | sample 811231 | NCBI WGS metagenome assembly MDTE01 (sample SAMN05326651, study PRJNA326480) | marine metagenome | isolation source: seawater | place: Indian Ocean: Red Sea | collected 2010 | reverse complement strand
CTCGGGATCTTCAGCCTTGTCGAGCAGGGCGTTGATGTTCGAGTTGATGATGTCGGTAAACCTCGAAAAAATCCCCATTGTTACCTACCTCTTTGCTTTCGTGTCCTTGCTGTATCGCAGCGGGTGTTGGGCTGCGCGTTGCAGACAACAAATCATGATTCGTGCCAACTCCCAAAGACCACTCTTTAGGTCACTGTTTTAGCTGATGTTTTTTCCAAAACGCCGTAATGGGCTATGATCTCGTTCGCCTGCGTCGCCACCAGATTTGGCGAATCCAACCAACAATTGGCTGGCAGGCTTGTACGAGGAGTCCGAATGCCCGCAGGAGCACAGACTGATCGTCTGCTGGGAGAGTCGCCGGCGTTCCTGGAAGTGCTGGACCTGGTCTCCCAGGTCGCGTCGCTTGCCAAGCCGGTGCTCATCGTGGGCGAACGCGGGACCGGCAAGGAACTGATCGCCGCCCGCATCCACTACCTGTCCTCCCGCTGGGACCAGGAATATCTGAAGATGAACTGTGCGGCGATCAGCGAATCGCTGCTCGAATCGGAACTGTTTGGCCACGAGGCGGGTGCGTTCACGGGTGCCGCCAAGCTGCGCAAGGGGCGCTTCGAACGCGTCGATCGCGGATCGCTGTTCCTTGACGAACTCGCCACCACCTCGCCGCTGGTGCAGGAGAAGCTGCTGCGCGTCATCGAATACGGTGAATACGAGCGGCTGGGGGGTAGCCGAACGTTGACCACCGACGTGCGCCTGATCTGCGCGACCAACGAGGATCTGCCCGCACTCGCCGCGAAGGGTCAGTTTCGCGAAGACCTGCTGGACCGTCTCGCATTCGACGTCATCACCCTGCCGCCGCTCCGCTCGCGCCCGGAGGACATCATGCTCCTGGCCGAGCAGTTTGCGATCAGCATGGCCCTCGCGCTCGAACGAGAGTACTTTCCTGGCTTCACCGAATCGGCACGCAAGACCCTGCGCAGCTACCACTGGCCAGGCAACGTCCGCGAACTGAAAAACGTCGTTGAGCGCAGCGTGTATCGCAGCCAGGACCCGGATGCGCCGGTCGACGTGATCGCGATTGATCCGTTCGAGTCGCCGTTCCGCCCCCGTGCCGCGGGCCAGATCCAGACGGCTGCCATAGAAGTCACTGACGATGTCGAGTCGCCCGCGGGGAGCACCGCGTCCATCGTGCCGTCGGTCCCCAAAGTCAGCGATTTCCCGATCGACTTCCGCCAATCGGTACAGGACTACGAGATCGGCCTCATCAGGTCGGCGCTTGCCGCCTCCCAGTTCAACCAGCGGAAGACCGCTGAGGCGCTGGGCGTGACGTATCACCAGCTGCGTGGGTATCTGAAGAAGTACGACCTGCTCGACAAATAGACCGCCCTCTCCCCGCCCGCCGGACCTATCCGAAATCGGGCGGGCGCTTCTCGATGATGGCCGCGACCGCTTCCTCGTGATGCGGTTCCTGGTGCGCAAGCGCCTGCAGCGATGCAGACATTTCGAGCAACGCCGTGAGGCTCGCCTGCTGTGATTCCTTCAGCAGCTTCTTCGTCATGCGCAGCGCGACGGGCGGGTTGACCGCAATGCGTCGCGCAAGTGCGTTGGCCGCGTTCAGCAGGTCGTCCGGCGCAACCACCTGGGAGACGATGCCCCAGTCGAGTGCCTTCGCCGCATCAACCGGCTCACCCGTGAAGGCCATTTCGTTCGCTTTCGCGGCGCCGATGACCCGCGGCAGGAACCAGGCGCCACCGTCTCCCGGGATGAGGCCAACCTTGACGAAGCTTTCGGCAAAGATCGCCTTCTCGGACGCGATCCGCAGGTCGCACATCATCGCAAGGTCGCAGCCCGCGCCGATCGCGGGACCGTTGACCGCAGCAATGATGGGCACTTCCAGGTCGTAGACTGCCATCGGGATGCGCTGGATGCCGTTGCGGTATCCGTCACGCAGTTGCGGAGGCGTCCCGCCAAACATGCCGCTCTTGTTCTGCATGTCCTTGACGTTTCCGCCCGCGGAGAAGGCCCGCCCCGCGCCCGTGATGATCGCGCAGCGCACGTCAGGGTCCGCGTTGATGCGCGCACACGCCTCGACGATCGCCCCGACCATCTCGTCGTCCGAAATCACGTTGCGGGACTCGTCCCGGTTCAGGGTCAGCGTCACCACGTGATCGTTGAGTTCGTACAGCAGGATGTCTTCGGACACGGTTGCTCCGGATGCGTGAAAACGGCGGAAACTAACACAGGCTGCGGATTTGGTGCGACGCGCTCGCGCGCCTTCGGCTATGATCGCCCTCCTCTTGAACACCCGCCAAGGTCACAGCCATGCCATTCACGTCCCGTCAGGTCTACCTGAAGTCCACGCCCGTCGGCATGCCAACGGATGACGACTTCGAAATTCGCGAAGAAACGATCGCCGACCCCGCTGACGGCGAGGTGGTCGTCCGCAACGCGTACATGTCCGTCGACCCGTACATGCGTGGGCAGATGCGCATGAACTGGAAGCCTGGCATGCCGCTCGTCGGCGGCGCTGTCGGCGAGGTCGTCGCGTCGAAACACCCGGACTTCCCGGAAGGCTCCCACGTGAACAGCAACTGGGGATGGCGCGAGTATTTCAGCTCGGACGGCCGTGGCCTTGCACCGGTCGACCCCTCGTTGGCGCCACTCTCCACCTACCTCGGAATCATGGGCATGCCCGGACTGACCGCCTGGGGCGGACTGCTGGTGACCGGAGAGTACAAGGACGGCGAACGCGTCTTCGTATCGGCCGCGTCCGGCGCGGTCGGCAGCGTTGTCGGCCAGATCGCGAAGATCAAGGGCGGTCTTGCGATCGGCAGCGCGGGCTCGGATGAAAAGGTTGCCCATCTCACGTCGGAGTTCGGCTTCGATCACGCATTCAACTACAAGACGGCAGACCCGCTCGAAGAGCTTCGCAAAGGGTCTCCGGACGGCATCGACGTTTACTTCGAGAACGTTGGCGGCCCACAGCTCGAAGCCGCGCTGACGCACATCCGTCCCTACGGCCGGATTCCCATCTGCGGGATGATCGCCCACTACAACGACAGCGATACCCCGACGCCGGGTCCACGCAACCTGACCGAGACGATCTACAAGTTTGTCCAGCTGCGAGGCTTCGTCGTGTCCGCGTTCAACGACCAGCAGGCTCAGTTCCGCGAAGAGATGGGCAGCTGGATCACGGACGGCAAGATCAAGTATCAGGAAACCGTCTTCGACGGCATCGAGAAGGCAAGCGAAGCGTTTCGCGGGCTCTTCACCGGCGTGAACGAAGGCAAGATGCTGGTCAAGTTCGACTGAGGCCGATGCGCGGCCAGACGCTTCTGCTCGGGCTGACGCTAGTGTTCGGCGGCGGCTCGGCGCTGGCAGACGATGCGCTCTTCGGGTTGATCGACGAGCGCCTCCGCCACATGCGCGACGTGGCGCTGCACAAGTGGCACCACCAACTGCCCATCGAAGATGTCGCACGGGAACGCGTCGTCGTTCGCTCGGCCCGGCGTGCCGCCGTGAGGCACGGCGTGGATGGGGACGGGGCGGAACGCTTCTTCATCGCGCAGATCGAAGCCGCGAAAACCATTCAGTCCCACTGGTTCGGGCGCTGGGACACCGAGCCCCCGCGGCGACAGGCGCCCGACCTCGCAACAGACATCCGCCCGCGCCTCCTGGAACTTGGCGATGAAATCGTGGCCCGCCTGCGACAGGTACCCGCCTCATCGACGGCACGGGCTGCATTCGACGCGGCACTCACGACCGAAGGTCTGAGTACCGGCAGTCGGGACGCGCTCTTCGCGGCGCTCGGCGCAACGAATCGCTATGCGTCGACGCTGGCGCGTATTGCCGCGAACGGGGAACTCCGGGTTGGCACCGCCGGCGACTACGCGCCGTTCACCTACTCCGCCAACGACGAGTCCTGGGTTGGCGTCGACATCGATCAGGCAAGGGACCTCGGCAAGGCGCTGGGCGTTCCCGTGCGTTTCGTGCCGACGTCATGGCCCACGCTCATGGACGACGTGCTGGACGGCCGGTTCGACATCGCGATGGGCGGAATCTCTCGGAACGTCGCCCGCGCGCGGCTTGCGCGGTTCACGGGTCCCTACTTCACGGACGGCAAGACCGCGATCGCCCGGTGTGCCGATGCAGCCCTGTACACGTCCCTCGGGGACGTCGACCGACCTGGCGTACGCGTGATCGTCAATCCGGGCGGCACGAACCAGCGCTTCGTCGATGCAAACATCCGGGAGGCCTCGGTCATCGTCTGGCCGGACAACCGGACCGTGTTCGACGAGATCGCGGCGGGCCGCGCTGACGTCATGTTCACCGACGGCATCGAGGTCCGCCTGCAGACGGTGCGGCATCCTGGCCTGTGCGGCGCGTTGCCTGCACTCACCTATCTCGACAAGGCCTATCTCATACCGCGCATCCAGGGCGACAGGGCCTGGCTGGAGACCGTCAACGTGTGGCTGGAACAACGCGTCGCCTCCGGCGCCGTGGAGCGGCTCATCGAACGTCATGTCAACGCGCGCTGACGATCAGATCTGCGAGCCGGGCAGAGCCGTCAGTTCGATATTGGTGATGTTCCGGATGATCACCTCATCCGAGTAGTGCGGCTGACCGATCATGCGCTTCCAATCCGGATGCTGCACGAACATCGACCACGCGGCCCGCTGCGCATCCCGGTCCGGGAACGAGAGCATGTAGGTCAGATTCGGCAGACGCGGCCCAGTGAGCGATTCCGCGAAAAAGACGGCATCGAGACCGACACGGGCAAACAGGTCCATCTCGCCCGCGTGGAACATCCCGATCTTGCGCTTGCCGGCTTCCGCGGTCGGGCTCTCGTAGATGCGCAACTGATAGATGCGCCCGGGGACGGACGCGGGCACCGCAACCTCCGGCATTCCGGGGAACGCAGTCATCAGCGAACTGACGACTTCGTCGTAGTCGCGGTCCGCGGGGGTCTCCGGTGCATCCGGCGGCCCCATGTACGCCTGGTCCTCGTGCAGACGGGCGTGCACATCGGCGTATTCCGCAAGCGACCCGTACACGGCGAGTACGAAGAGGCTGAGGGCTTCGCCCGGGTCAAACAGGCCAACCGGCGTTGCCCCCGCCCGCGACAGCGCGGGACCAATCACGTCCTGCAGGTAGGCAATGCACCGCGCTTTGCGCGTGACCGTGTCGCAGCGGAACTCGAGTAGCTCGTAACAGTGCATCAGTCCTTTTCACCCTTGTGTAGTTCCGCCACCCAGCGCATTTGCGGCACAGGTTCGCCCGTCAGGAACGCCTCGATCATCGCGTTCACTTCCCGCGGCGCATCCTGTTGCACCCAGTGCGACACGCGCGGCAGGACCCGAAGCGTCAGATCACTGACATAGTCATCCGTACCGTACGTCGTCTCGATGCCCAGCGCTATGTCGGCATCGCCCCAGAGCATGAGGGTCGGGGTGCCGATCACGGGATAGCCAAGCGCCCGTTGCCTGGACGCACCACCCCCTCTGACGAGCGCCCGATAGTAGTTGATCATGGCCGTGAGTGCGCCAGGCTCCGCGGCATTGCGCCTGAACACTTCGAGATGCTCGGCATCCATCGCCCGCGGATCATTGAGACCCCGGCTCAGCACGGTCGCAATGGCCTCCGCACGATTTCGACCGAACGCCCACTCGGGGAGCCACGGCAGTTGAAAGAACAGCACGTACCAGGAGCGTCGCAATTGCGCGAGCCCGGCGCGCATTGCCTGCGCCATCGGCGCCGGGTGGGGCACGTTGCAGATGATCAACCGACTCAGCGGTCGCACCTCGCGCATGGCGAAATACCACGCGATCACTGCACCCCAGTCGTGGGCCAGGACCACAACCTCATCACACCCGGATGCATCGATCAGGCGCGCAACATCGTCCATGAGGCACTCGACGGCGTATTCCTCCATCCGCCGGGGCCGGGTCGTCCGGCCGTATCCGCGCAGGTTAGGAGCCCAGGCGCGATAGCCGAGCCGTGCGAGCACGGGCAACTGATGGCGCCATGAGATCGCGTGCTCGGGGAAGCCGTGCAGACAGAGCGCAAGCCGGTTGCCGCCGCCGCAGGTGAGCACCTCGAAGTTCATGCTCCCGGCATCGATGAACTCGGTGCGGATCGATGCGTCCACTGGCTGACCTCCTCTCTGCATGCATCTCTCAGGTGTACCCGTTCTGCCCGCTCACCGGCATGTCGCGCGACGTCCGCCAGAGCGCCGTACACAGTCCCAGGAGCAGGTATACCGCGCCCATCCCGACGGCGGGCACGAGCATCGCCTGCTGAGCGCCCAGAGCAGCGACGCACCAGCCCATGACCAGCGAACCGACGGGCATCCCGCTCATGAGCCCGAGAGAATAGACCGAGAGAATCCGCGCGCGAAACGCTTCGGGCGCCACCTCCTGAACAATCGACCGGGACATTGTCATGCTCATACCGGCGCACATGCCCCAGGCCAGACACCCGCCGAGGAACGCCCAGAACGGCATTGGCTGCGACAACGCGACAACGGTGACGATGCTCACGCCCCCCGTCAGCAGGATCGCCCGCCCCGGTCTGCCGATGCCGCCAATCCGCATCAGGATGCCAATCGTCACGCAGGTGCCGAGCATGTTCGCCGCAAACATCAGGGCAATCTCGAAGGCGCCCCCATTGAACACGTCGCGTACGATCAGCGGCAGCGCAACCATGAACGCGCCGCCGAAGAACAGGCCAATCGCGAACGTGAGGAAGATGATGGGCCGGATCACAGGTGATGCCCACGCGTGCCTGAGCCCCTCCAGCACGTCCGCCAGGAGATTGGACGGAGCGCGCGGCGGCATTTCTCCCAAATCCGGAATGCGCATGGTCGTCCATCCGGCAAGCAGCTGACATGCCGCCTGCGCGAGGAGCAGCACACCCGGGCCGACAGCGTCTGCGCCCGACCCGACCAGGAAGCCGACGATCTGTACGCCGAACTGCACGCCAATCGTCAGGGTGACGACCCGTTGAATATCGCGGCCCGCAACCCGGGTCAGGAGTGCGTCACGTGCGGGAACCGCAAAGGCACCAAGGATCGCGCCGGCAACCACCCAACCGATCAGGAACGAAAACCGGACCTCGCCCCAGAACACCACCGCGGCCAGCACCAGCGGGGGAACGGCCATCGCGAGGTGGAACCCGACCAGCAGTTTGCGCTGGTCCAGCCGATCTCCAATCGCGCCGCCCCAGAGGATGAGGAAGACCATGGGCAACTGCCCTGCCATCTGGGCAATGCCGACCCGTTCCGGTGACTCGTTCAGATAGACCGCGACAAACCAGGGGAAGAGGACCATCTGAATACCGCCAGGCACAAGAAACCATGCGGTACTGACAAGATACCAACGCAGACCCATATGAAAAGTACCGGTCGCCGGGCGGCACGGAGTGCAGACGCAAAAAACCCACACCAGCCACATCCCGGCACACAAATACGCTGCTACCGTTGCTCCCTTCCGGGCCTGGCGGAGTTCACAACTCTCTGTTGCGAGAGGACCAATGTGGGCAAAACCATTATAGCGGACGGCAACCGTGTGGACCACGTCGAAAGCACCGCCACGCCTCACAACGTCAGGGAACAGGACTCCTACTCGACGGTGAGCACCTCGACCGTTGTCGTCATCCCGGTGACGGCGTTGTGGTAACCGCCGCGGCACACGATGACCCGATCGCCGGTGGACACGATGCCGCCCCGCGAAAGCTGGCGTAACGCGGCCGCATTGACCTGGTCGGCATCCTGCCCGTCGATCTCGAATCGAACCGGGAATACGCCCCGATAGAGCGCAACGCGCGCGAGGGTCTGATCCCTGTCGCCGACTGCGTAGATTGGTATGCGGGCACGGATGCGCGACATGAGCTGGGGCGTACGACCGGACGCCGTCAGGCAAACGACCGCAGCGACGCCCGCGAGGTTTTCCGCCACCATCATCGCCGCGAGCGCGACGGACTCGTCCACCTCCTGACACGTCAGATCGTAGTTGGTTGGCCGGCGCCAGTACGGACTTTCTTCCGCGCCGCGGATGACGCTTGCCATCGCCAGCACAGCCTCGACGGGGTACTCGCCAACCGCAGTTTCGCCCGACAACATGACCGCGTCCGTACCGTCGAGCACCGCGTTCGCCACGTCCATCACTTCCGCGCGCGTGGGCCGGGGGCTCGTGATCATCGACTCCATCATCTGGGTCGCGGTGATCACACTGCGGTTGAGCTGACGGGCTCTGAAGATGATCCGTTTCTGCACGCCCATGAGTTCGGCGTCGCCGATCTCGACGCCAAGGTCACCCCGCGCGACCATCACGGCATCCGACGCTTCAATCAGCTCGTCCAGGGTCTGCGCATCGGCAACTGCTTCCGCACGTTCCAGCTTCGCGACGAGATCGCAGCGCGCGCCGTGCTGCAGGACGAGCGCACGGGCCTCCATCATGTCCTGCGCTGATCGGGGGAACGAAACCGCGATGTAGTCAACTTCGAGGCGACAGGCGAATTCGAGGTCCGCCCTGTCCTTATCCGTCAGCGCCGGCGCCGACAGGCCGCCACCGCGCTTGTTGATGCCCTTGTTCGCTCCGAGTTCGCCGCCGTGCAGCACGACACACTCGACGCGCGAGCCGGCAACCCGCCGAACCTCGAGTTCGATGGGACCGTCACCCAGCGCCAGCACGTCGCCGGCCTCTACTTCGCGCGTGAGATCGGGATAAGTCGTCCCGACCTCCAGCGGGCTGCCGGCATCCGCTGCAAGGCCTGCGTCGATGGCAAACGACGCGCCCACCTCGAGGTCAACTGCGGCGAGGACGCCGAATCCCGTCACCCGGATCTTCGGGCCCTGCAGATCGGCAAGAATGGCCACGTAGCGCCGAGCTTCTCCCGCGGCAGCGCGGATCGAAGCGACACGCGCCGCATGTTCCTCATGTGTGCCGTGCGAGAAATTCACCCGGAACACATCCACCCCGGCGGCAACGAGGTCCGCGATCCGCGCGTCACTCCCCGGCCCAAGGGTCGCCACAATCTTGGTCGCGCGCATCACGTGCTCTCCGGCTGCAACGATGTCCCTGCCACGCCCTGCTCCCTGTCTGCAGGCGTGTTTCTACGATGAAACATGCCCGGAGGCAACGACCCATGGCGACACGCAGCCTCGCCGGGCACGGGTGATTTCGCTAGTATCGAGCAAGGCACGACGCGAGACGCCCGTCCCCGGAAGAAGAAGAGAGCGTCAACGATGGGAGTGAACGTGCACACGCCACGCAAAGCCGGCCTTGCGGCAACGCTGCTGTTCCTCACGCTCAGCGTGACGGTGGCCTACGCCGACACGAGCGCACCCGAGACCGCCATTGAGTACCACCACGGGTTCTCATTCTTCGGGGAGCTCGCCTACCCGGCCGACTTCGAACACTTCAACTACGTCAACCCGGAAGCGCCTATCGGCGGTGATCTCGTACTCCCCGTCGTCGGAACGTTCAACAGTTTCACGCCCTGGATTCAAAAAGGGATCAACCCCGCGGGCTATGGCTTCGTTGGCGCGTTCATCTTTTTGTTCGACCGCGTCTTCGAGCCCAGTGACGACGAGCCCTCGGCGCAGTACGCGCGGCTCGGCAGGGAGATGGCGTGGGCGCCGGACTACAGCTGGTTCAAAGTGCGGATCGATCCTCGCGCCCGCTGGCATGACGGTACCCCCGTGACGCCCGCCGACCTGCTCTATACCCACCAGTTCGTCCTGAACGACGCGACCGCAGCCATTCGGAACGGCCTGGCGCACATCGATCGGGCCGAGCAAACGGGGCCGCTGGAAGTGACGTTTCATATCGGCAACCCCTCGTTCCGCAATCCTAGTGCCGGGCTGTCGATCGGACACCTGCCAATCCTGCCGGCCCACTACTGGGAACGCGCAGAAAACGACATTACCAAGACCACGCTGAAGCCACCGCTCGGCAGCGGTCCGTACCGGATTGCCGAGTTCGATCCCGGCAAACGCATCGTCTACGAGCGGGTGGATGACTATTGGGGCTGGGAGGTCCCTTCGGTCAAGGGTAAATACAACTTCCGCCGCATCATCCTCGAGTACTTCCGCGACAACACCGTGGCCCGCGAAGCGGCGAAGAAAGGGATTCTCACATTCCGCGGTGAAGGCATCGCCAAGGACTGGATGACATCGTACAAGGACTTCCCGGCGCTCGAAGACGGCTTCTTCGTGCAGGAGATCCAGGAGCACCGCAGCATCACGGCGATGGCAGCGGCCATCAATCTCAACACGCGCCGCGACAAGTTGGCCGACCGACGCGTCCGGATGGCTTT
>MDTE01142342.1_pt1 | contig 10316 bp, 14 predicted proteins | sample 811231 | NCBI WGS metagenome assembly MDTE01 (sample SAMN05326651, study PRJNA326480) | marine metagenome | isolation source: seawater | place: Indian Ocean: Red Sea | collected 2010 | reverse complement strand
TAATGAGAAGCCAGAACCTGACTAGTGTGAACATGTTCAAGAATCAGGGCTTTGAGTGGGTCAGGGCTTTTGATATAGATGGTGACCCCAATGATACTTATGTTCCTGCAGGTGACCCTTATGGAAGAACCTGCATTGAAAGGAATGACCAGATATATAACGTAGAAGACGCTTATGACATAGAAGACCATCCGAATGGGACTCTATCTTGGATTCCAATGCCCAGAAACTATGTACCAGAAGGAGTAACGGTATGATAAAGAAAACATTGATGTCAGATGCCAAGGCTGTGGATGCTTCACAGGGTTTGGTTGAAGCATTTACAAACACAATGGGAGTTGTTGATTCAGATGGGGACATAATTGACCCTATCGCTTTCAATGGTTCTATTGCCAAGAATCTGCCATTACCAGTTCTGGCAGGACATGACCAACATTCAGTGGTTGGCAAGGTTATTTCTGCAAGACCAGTTCACATTGCTGATGATGAGTATAAGTTATACACACTCATGCAAATGAACATGGAAACGCAGGGTGGCAAGGAAGCATTTTCAAATGTTTCTGGAAACTTTGTCAGGGAGTGGTCAGTTGGATTCAATGTCCCAGAAGAAGGGTGGGAAATTGAAGGAAGTGGAAAGTCCCAGACCAGAAGAATAAAAGAACTGGACTGGGTGGAAGTAAGCACAGTTATTAGGGGGGCTAGTCCTGCAACAGCTACTATCTCTGCTAAATCGGAAGATGATTGTGTAACTCCAGTGGATAACCCTCAACCCAAAACGCTGTTGGAAATTTATACAGGTGAAACTCCTGAAGAAAATGCCTCTGGCACAGAAGTCCAAGAGACTGATGCCCCAGACACAGAATTGCTTCAGGCACAAATAGATTTGCTCAAATTAAAGGGCAAGAAAAAGAAACCAAAAAAGTATTAAGGAGAATTTTGTGGAAACTTCAGAAATTAGAAGCCACGCCACTTACCTTCTTGAGAAAGCTGATGAGGCTCTCAAAGAAGGTAATGTGGAAGAGGCAAAGGCAAAAATGGGTGAGGCTGAAAAAGCCATCCAAGATGCTGATGCAAAAGACGAGGCACAGGCTGAGTTGGACAGAATGAAAGGTGATTTTGGAAAGCCTATCAACACTGTTCCAGTTGCATCCAGTGACCTTGCAACATATGACCCAGATGACAATGGGGCTGAGTTAAAAGCCAGTTACAAACCTGCTTCTTGGGTAAAAGGATTACCTGCTGTTGCACAGCCAATATGGGTGCAGGAGAAAATGGGAATCAGGGAAAAAGAGCAGGCAGAATTCCAGAGAGACACATTTACAAAATGGATGATGTCACCATCTCAGGAAATCTTTTTCAAAAATGCAACGCCTGATGAAATCAAGGCTATGCAAGAGGATAAAATACTGTGTCCCCTCAGTTAGTGATAACTGTTGCAAATTCGGTGAATTGTCGGGAAGGCTACGTCCAAAAGGATATGCTAATCCGCAACCAAGCCCTGAACGCTTTCAGGGAAGGCTCAACGACTAGGTGGGGTTCTGAGAACGCAGAACGTAATACACCAATAGTGCCGAACATCTCCAAGGAGATGATGAGATAGTCTGAACTCATAGGAAACTATGAGAGGTCAACAGAAATGATTGACCCATTAGAAGAAATTCTAATAGTAACAAAGATTCATGAATTAAGTTTCATGTATTATGACAGATGCAGAAGGTGGGTACTTTGTACCAGAGGAATTTATTCCTACAACGATACACGACACAGGGCTACCGTCAGGGGCTTTGAGAAGTGCATCTACAGTTGTCCGTGTTGCAAGCAAAGATGGATATATTCCAACACTGGCATCTGCAACTTGGGGAGCAATTGCAGAGGAAGCGGCATTTACTGACCAGACCCCTACTGTAGGGCAAGTGGCTTTCAGTATTGAAAAGTCAGGTGGACTAATTAAGGTAACAAGAGAGTTGCTAGACGACTCTGCTGTTAATCTGCCTTCCCTGTTGTCGCAGATATTCCAAGAGGCAAGCGGAAGATTTGAAGATGTCGGAATCTTAAACGGTAACGACACCACAAACTACGCAGGTATTCTGCAAGGTTCATCTTCAGATTACGTGATGGCATCTGCAACAGCAGTAACCGCCGCTGACCTGTTTGGAATTTTCTATACCTTAGAAGCACAGCACAGAGCAGGTGCTACTTGGGTAATGCCTTCGTTGATATCGAAAGAAATCAACAATATCAATGCAACATCCGCAGGTGTTCATTCAGTCAATGACTTGAACACTCCACCTGCTGAATTCTTGCTTGGTAAGAGGGTAGTCAATAATGATGTAAGTGGAAACGGACTTGCAACATCCATAACAGCCAATGATGAAATTGCTGTGTTTGGAGATTTCCGAAACTACTACATTTTTGACAGGATTGGATTCACAATCAGAAGAAATGATTCCCTGTACATGGAGAACGACCAAATTGGATTCTTCGGTACAAGGCGTGGTGATGGTCAAGTTGGACTTGCCGCCGCCTTCAAGATTCTGAAAGCCGCCGCTAGCTAATAGCGGATAAATTGGTAGGGGGGATGAAAGTTTATCTCCCTCTTGTTCCCCCTACCTCTAACAAGGAGAAGAGAAATTGGCAAAAGTAACCTGCTTGAAGAGTGTGACAATTGGAAGTCTTAATATGGCTTTTGTAGAAGGCAAGGACTATGACATTCCTGCCAAGGAAGCAACTGCTTATTCCGAATATTTCAAGAAACATGCAACAAAGAAAGCTACTGCTAAGAAAGCAGAAGCAGAAGAAAATAAAGAAGCAACAACAGAGGAAAATAAATAGTGGCTACCAGACACACCTATGCTAGTGTAGACGATTTAAGAGACTACTTAGCAGGAACTTCCTATTCTTCTAACTGGTCATCAGACAGTGCCATCATGTCCCGAATAGTTGAAGCCTCATCTTTGAGGATAGACAACTACATGGGGATGCAGAGTTTTGGCCCAAGGACTGAAACCAGATATTATGATATTGGAAGGGGGTCATTGCGTAGGTCAACTCAGAACATACGCAACAATACTGGGAACACCTTAATAGGGGCTTCCAGTGTGATGGTAAACGCTATTCCTCTGGATAGTTGGTTGGTATCAGTAACAGGGACTATCACCAGTTATAAATCAACAGACAGGGCTGAAAGTGAGTCTTTAGATGAGGGGTATAACAATGATTACTGGTTGTTGCCCTATAACACTAGCCCCAAGGTCGAAATAGAGTTAAATGAGGATACTTCTAAAGGATTCCATGGAGGACAGCAAACACTGGCTGTTACAGGGGTCTGGGGGTATAGCAATGACCTTTCTCCTGAGAAGACAACAACTGGAACAATAGCGACAGAAACAGAAACTGCTTGGGGAGTTAATGACGCTTCCACATTAAACACAGCCCAGACAATTAAGGTTGATGATGAGCAGATGTATATAACTGGAATTTCTTCCAACACTCTCACTGTAGAACGTGGAGTTAACGGAACAACTGCCGCAACTCATACAGCAGGAACTTCTGTTTATACGTATGTGTATCCCACTCTTGTTGTGCAGGCATGTCTTGACCTGTCCAAGATTTATTTCAGAGACAGGGATTTGGGTGTTACTCAAACAATTGGCACTCCAGAAATGGGAGTGACAAGAAGCGACAGGGAAGCAATCAATATTTTAAAAACTTTAGACACTTACAGGGCAACCACAACAGAATCACAGGTTTTCTTTTAATGAGAAGCAAAACCATTGTGGAAACTCAGGGAAATTTCTTTGACCACCGAAATGAACGGTTTGCCAGAGCATTGAATGAATCAATTCTGGACATATCTGTTCTGGGGGCAGGGAAAGTAAGGGAGCAGTTATACAGAGGACATGGTTTTGTCACTGGATATTTAAAAGGCTCTATCAATGGAGGGCTTGTTAAGAATTTCCATGGACAGATAGATGCAGGGGCATTGATGAAAGGAAAGAATGTTGTTTATGCCTCTTGGGTGGAAGGTGTTTCATCAAGAAATAAGAGGAGCAGGTTCAAAGGGTATAAGATGTTCTGGAAAGTCTTCCAGTGGTTGCAAAGACAACCAAAAGAAGTAAAAGAAATTATGGAACATCACGTTAGTAAGGAATTAAATTGAGCAGGTCAGGAGTTATAGATAGAATTGATGCTCTGTTGGCATCAGTGACCAACCCAACTTTTGGGGCGGTTCTGAGAGGAGAGCCAATGATGATTTCCCAGACTCCCTCAGTGGCGTTCTGGTTATCCAATCGTGAAGTTGACTTTCTGACACTGGCAGACTCATCATCCCTGACAGAGTTTACAATAAGGGCATATTGGAGACTGCAAATATCAAGAGACATTAGAGAAGATGTGGAGTTAGAAGTATGGGATGCGATTGTAAATATAGACAGTGCATTGCGTGGTGATTCTGACTTAAATGGCAATGCGGATAATATAGAAATAGGGAGTGCTTCAACAGGATATACAGATATTGGAGGAGTAGCCTACAGGACTTTGGATATTCCGTTATCAGTACAAATTATGGGTGAAGTTACAATTACTCCATAGGAGAACAAGATGGCAAAAGTTAGTGGATTAAATGTTAGGTGCTTTGTACAGGGCAGAGATATTAGTGGTGACGCTAATGCTCTTGATGGAATGGGCTACACTCAGGAAACTCTTGATGTAACTCCATTGAACACTCAAGCAACGAAAAGAATAACAGGGAGGTCAGATGGAAGCCTATCAATTAACTGTTATTTTGATGCGGGAACTAATTTGTCTCACTCAACCTTTACATCAAACTCAGGAAAACTTCCAACAGCTAATCAAATTGTTACTGCTCCGTTAGGGGCTACGGTTGGTTCTGATTTTGCAGGGTTGATTGCCAAGGAAGCTGATTACAATGTAACTGGTTCAACAGGGTCAGCCATAACTTCCAATGCTAGTTTTTCGGGAACAGCAGGGGTTGGTGGAGAGTTCGGTGAAATGCTTACAGCATTTGATGACACCCATTCATCCGCAACTGACGGAACAGCTATTGATAATTCAGCCTCATCAGCATCAGGGGGAGCAGGATATGCCCATTTCCTTTCCCTTGGGTCTGGAAGCGTTGTTGTAAAGATTCAGCACAGTTCGGACAACGCAACATGGGCAGATTTAATTACGTTTTCAACTATTGGAACTTCAGATGTTCCAACAGCGGAAAGAAGTGAAGTCACAGGAACGGTCAATAGATATGTGAGGGTGTCTTCATCAGGAACATTTACTAATGCGGTTATCGCAGTAGGATTCGCTAGATTCTAAGGAGGTCATAATGGCTAAACAAAGCGGATTAGGTGACTATGTAGCAGTAGACGATAGTGCAGGAAACCCTCAAGATTTATCTACGGATATAACCAATTACGAAATTGGAAATAGCCAGAATCTTTTGGATGCGACCTCTATCAGCAAGTCTGCTATGGAAAGAATTATTGGGCTAGGTGATTGCACCGTTTCTCTTTCGGGAGTATTTGATGCGGCATCTAATATGGCTCATGATGTATTTAAAACCAAGTCAGGGGTAAGAACTGTTGACATCAGAATTGGTGGAAACACCCAATCGAACCCAAGGCTACAGGTAGAGTGCTTAGTTGGTGAGTACAATCTTTCAAGAGGAAATGATGGAGCATTAACTTGGTCTGTAACTCTACCTCTGCAAGATGGGGCAGTACCAACATGGGACACCGTGCCATAAATGGTAGTGAAAAATACGACAGGAACAAAACCGTTTGTCCTGCAACGCAGGGAAGCTAACCTTACGTTTCCAGAAGACCATGAATATCACGGTCTGGAAATCAGGGTAAAACTTGATGTAAATATTTCTACTTTCTTGGAGTTTCAAACAGTTTCAGAAACCAATACAGCAGAGGACATGAAAATGATGTTCCTGAAGTTTGGTGATGAGATTGTCCAAGAGTGGAATTTACATGATGAGGATGGCAAACCTGTACCTGCTACTGGAAACGGCTTCTTAGAACTACCTCCCAATATCTGCACAGCTATGATTCAATCATGGGCTGAGACTGCGGCAACTGTGGGGGAAGCCTAGAGGCTGAGATTCTCAAGTGGAAAGCCGTAGGAGGTGGGACTGACAGGGATGGAAATCCTATTGTTAAGCCACCTCTTTTGGTTAATGCAGAAATGATAGACGGTATCTGTCAAAGATACAGTTGTTTGCCGTCTTCTCTAATGGGAGAGGATGTCAGCCTGTTAAAAATGTTGAACATAGTGAATATCGGATTAGACAAGGATAAGAATGGCGGCTAACGCAGTAAATATATTAGTTAACGCTGATGGAAGTCAGGCTCAAGGTCAATTCCAGAAAGTAAGCAAAGCAGTGGCAGGAGTTAGTCTTGCTGTTGCAGGTGTTGGGCTTGCTCTTGTCAAAATCGGAGATGACTTCACAAAATCTTATAACAATATAAGGGCAGGAACTGGTGCAACTGGTGCAGAACTTGAAGGATTAAAACAGGAGTTCCGTGACCTAGCAGGAAGAGTTCCTCAAGATATGGATGCAGTTTCTACTGCTATCGCTGATGTTAATACCAAGATGGGATTAACTGGAGACGATTTAGAAAACACGACCAAGAAATTCCTTGATATGTCACGACTTATGGGGACTGAAGTAGAACCCATGATAAAAACGGTTTCTGATTCTATGGGAGTGTTTGGGGTAGACGTTTCTGAAACAGGTCAAATTCTTGATTCCCTTGCCATGGCATCACAAGAATCAGGCGTTCCAATGGAACAGCTTTCCTCCACTATGAGAGAGTTTGGGCCTGTCATGAAAAACCTTGGATTGAACTTCCATGAAGCAACGGCTATGTTCTCTCAATTAGAAGGTGCAGGCATCTCAATTACAAGAGTAATGCCCGGCCTTAACGCCTCCATGAGGCGTTTGGCAGAGTCTGGAGTTACGGATTTAAGACAGGCTCTTTTTGATGGGATGACAGATATTCAGAATGCAACTTCAGAAGTTGAAGCCCTGAATATGGCAACAGATTTATTTGGTGCTGAAGGGGCACAGAGGATGAAGGTTGCCATTCAAGAAGGTGCTGTTGACATTGATGCAATGGCAAGTTCACTTGAAGCCGCCTCTGGGGTTTTAACTGAAATGAATGAAGGTTCACTCACTTCGGGTGAGCGATTCGACATGATGAAAGATAAAGCCAAACTGATGCTTGAACCCCTTGCAGGAATGGCATCTGCCGCAGGGCCATTCGTTGTTATGCTCCCTGCTTTTATTAGCGGAGTTGCGGCATTGGCAAGTTCTACTATGGTTGCATCAGCGGCAACAAAAGCATGGACGGCAATTCAAGCGGCTTTTAATCTAGTTATGTCTGCGAACCCTGTTGCATTAATCATTCTTGGAATTGTTGCGGCTGTTACGGCGGCAATTCTCATATGGAAGAACTGGGACACAATTGTTCGGGTGTTTTGGGAAACGTGGGAAAAACTTGATGCTTGGATGTCAGGTCATTTCGGAGAGACTTGGCAATGGATAAAAGACATTGCTGTTGGCGTTTTTACAGTTTGGTATGAAGTTATCAAAGGGTTTATTCAGTTCTTCAAAGGCGATACAGATGAAGCATTAAAATCTTTTGCAAAGGCTTGGGAAGCCTTAAAGGGTGTGTTCTCAACCTTCTTTGGTTTTATATGGGACAAGTTTGACGAACTGATGACAAAGCTACTTGGAGATAAGTGGGACAAGTTTAAAGAAATTATTGGTAACGTAGTTGAAGCAGTTAAAGGATATTTCTCAGGACTTGTTGAAGCACTTGGGGGAATGTGGGATGTAATTGTTGGGATATTCACAGGAGACACAGATTTAATTATTTCTGGATTTAAAGCCATTGTTAACGGCGTTGTGGAAATGATTAATTCAATTGTGAGATTAGCCAATACTATAAGTTTTGATTTACCCGATTGGCTTGGTGGAGGTTCTTTCGGATTTAACTTACCCGAAATCCCAAGACTTGCAGAAGGTGGAATTGTGAACAAGCCAACTCTTGCCATGATTGGGGAAGCAGGCCCAGAGGCTGTTGTACCATTAGGGCAAGGCGGTGGTGGCATGGGAGCAAATATAACTATTAATATAATGGGTGCAACTTACGGCTTTGACGATTTTGAAAATAAGGTAGCTGAAGCAATCAAGGATGGAGTCAGAAGAGGTGGATTCCAAAGGATTATTAACTAATGGCAGACGAATTTAAACACGGTTCAGTTGGCACAACTTTAACCCAGAATGAATGGGAAGGAATCGGAACTCACGTTCTCGATTCCCAAGCTACTGGTGACACAATTTATGCTACATCAGCAACTCAATTATCAAGATTAGGTATTGGTTCCGCAGGTGAAGTTCTGAAGGTTAATGCAGGTATTCCATCATGGGGGTCAGTCGATGCAGGGGACTTGTCAGGGACAACTTTAAATTCAGGAGTTGTTACGACTTCAATCACAACAGTTGGAACGATTGGGACAGGGGTTTGGGAGGGAACTGAGATTGGTGCAACTTTTGGTGGTACTGGTCAAACAACTTGGACAACAGGAGATGTTCCATACGCAAGCGGAGCAAACACTTTGGCTAAATTAGGAATAGGAACAATAAATCAACAATTAAGGGTTTCGGCAGGGGGAATCCCTGAGTGGTTTACCCCAACAGCAAGTGGAGCAACAGTCGGTTTAGCTGTCGCTATGGCAATAGTATTTTAAGGAGAATTAAATGGCGAATCCACCAAATATAGTGAATGTGGCAAAACTGTTTGGGAAGACGAAAACCAATCGTGCAATTCCCACTACAGCAACGGAAATAATGCCAGCGGTTGCTTCAGATTATGTTCACAAGATTAATCTTATTTTTATCACGAACATTGATGGAACTAATAACTGTGACGTTACCATTTGGATTGCTGAAGATACAGATGAAACAAAACTGGCACATACAATTACCATCCCTGCGGATTCATCTCTCACGCTCCTAGATACCCCTCTTTATATCAACTACAACGCAACTGGCACAGGGAACAGGTTAATGGCACTTGCTCAAACAGCAGGGGACTTAGATATTACTGTTAGTTGGGAAGAGATTTCGGATGTGTAAATAATGGCTAGAATACCAAACGGAAATGACTGTTCTTCTGTATGGAAGATGAATGACCAATATGTCGCAATGAACGGCGGTGAATGGCCTATTCTTTATACCCCAACGCAACATTACATAAGAAGACAGGGAGGAACATGGGGGAATATGACGGATGGGTTAACAACGAATGCCTACCCTGTTACAAATCCGGGGGCCGCTAATCTTATGGATTCGCAGACTCAAAGTTTTACAGGAGGATATTGTGATGTCCTTGCTTGGGAAGTATATAGCAGTTATGCCTCCACTTATCAGATAAATGCTTTTTCTTTGGGTGCTGTATCGACTACCAGTTCAGTCGCATATAACAACGGAAATGTCACTTTCATGATTGTTAGCGGTTATGGGATGGGAGGTACAACTCTTTATCACTACACTTGGTCTAATGGAACATTAGGATTTATAGGAAATGGCTCAAGTTATGCGAACACAGAAGGGGCGGCAATAATAACTTTACCTGCAAGTGATGATTGGGGGAATCCTATCCCAACTTTAACTGTTGGCAACTGGTATTCGGGTGGGTTTGCTTTTCACAATAATCAAAGTTGGTTTGCGTATAGAGGAACAGGTTGGGACTATTTACCAAACGGAAATCTTGGGAGGCAAATTACAACTGGAGGAGGAACGGTGGATTTACGTATTAGCACCTGTCCTGCAAATGGAAGTTGGCCTTGGGGGAATTCAAATGGTACAGGTCAAACATACGGTCAAATGCCAATATTCGGAATAATTGTTTAATGCCTAGACAGCCAAACGATACAACAGCAATTGGGACTTGGAATGTAACACGTCCTAACCAACAGAGGAATGCTAAGTATGGGGAGAGGTGGCCTATGATGCCACCTAATTATGCAACAGGTTACGTTTCACGAACAAGTTATTTAACTAGCGGAGATGCTAACCCTTCTGCCACAGGAATTGGTACTTGGGGTGGGCATTATGTTAATCAGAATTTTTATCAGGCTATAAGTATGAGATGTACTAGCCATGATTGGGAATTGCTTGGATGGGGAGCAGCAAATTCAAGTAGCCAACAGGGATTGGTTTACTATGATTTCAAAGTGTGGGAAGGTCAGTATGTGAATGACCCTAGCAAAGAAATTTCTACTTATGC
>MDTE01132192.1_pt1 | contig 10316 bp, 3 predicted proteins | sample 811231 | NCBI WGS metagenome assembly MDTE01 (sample SAMN05326651, study PRJNA326480) | marine metagenome | isolation source: seawater | place: Indian Ocean: Red Sea | collected 2010 | reverse complement strand
TGGATTTTGTTCGCAGCCCGTGCCTGTTTCCACCGGGTAAAGAAAATGAGGGAATGCCGCTGCTCACGGAGTTCATGGCGAAGCTGCGGAAACGCGTTGATGCTGCGGCGCGGCGACGACAGGGGGTGGTCAAATTGGCTGTGCGGGTCCCCTATTCGCTCGTACTATGCCGCGAAGCGGGTATTGATATTAAAGTGTGGATGGAACGAAACCTGGTGGACCAGGTGACACCGATGGATCGCGGCTACTTTCATCCGGAGCCACGTCTGCATGAGTTCGTGCAGCTAGGCAAGCAGCACCGGGTGACGATCCTCGGCGGAATTGAGCCCAAGGTGACCGGTTACCGGCAGAGTAATCGCCAGACGTTTGCCTTGGCCAGTTCGTTTTTACACCAGGGTGTCGACGGCCTTTACCTATTCAATTACGACTGTCATCGATCACGCGCCAAATCGTCGCAATTCGGCGGAGTCTTGCAGGACTATACGGCTGAGGAATTGGAGTTTCTCAAACATGGTGTCGATCCGGACAGGTTGCGGGACCACAATAAACAGTACTTGATTTCGCATGACCGCACTGGACGTCTGGCGGGGGAAGGCGGGATACGTCCGCTCCCACGCGCGCTGCCTGCTGGGGCACCGCAGAGGTTCATTTTGCGAGTTGGTGACGACCTGGACGGTGCCCGTGCCTGGAAAAGGATTGGGTCCTCCAAGTTGGTGATTGCGTTGCACAACTGCGTGCCGCAGCGGGACCAATTGGTCTTATCCGTCAATGGTGTGACGCCACCGGCGGAGTCGGTCCAATTCGTGAAACGCAAGTCATTGGATGAGGTCGTAATCACCGTCGTTGATCCGGCGATGAAGCAGGGCGCCAACAAGATTGTGATTGGCCTAAAACCAGGCAGCCCGCCAGGTGGTTGGGTCCATTTGATCGATTGGAACCTCGTCTATGGTACGGCTGTGCCGGGAGCTGGCGCGGGCAGTGGTCGACCACTGCCGGTGCTCGGTCGACAGCAACTCTTTGCGTACATTCCCCAGAGCCTGGAAATCTATGTCAAGGAACCCAGGCACGTGCGTGAACCGAGTGATTGGCCGGCGAATGTGTTGCGTTTCCAATTCCCTGAATCGGTCAATGCCTACGACCCCACGGGGCGTCGGTTGTGGGAGTTTACTTTTGAAACGTCACCGCACGACTGGAGGGTGGTCAGTAAAGCCGAAGAAAGATCGATGGGAGGGGTACGCAAGAATCGAGTGATGGAGTGTGTTGACACGGTGGAGGGGGCCGCAGTCATTCAGCGAAGTGTGACGTGGAGTGACAAGCAGATTGAATTTCAGTTGGATGTTGAGAATCGATGTGACCAGGTGCTGGCGACCGTGGCAACCAGCATGTGTTTGCAACGGACCGCTGCACCGGATTATTTTGACCGCGAGAACCAGCGCACATTTCTGGTCAGTGACCAGGGGTATGTGTCCAGCCGTGAACTGGCATTTCACCCCCAGAAAATGATGTTCTATGCGGAGGTTGGCACTCCACTTGAGATGGTGGACGGAGCCGCGCCGCGCCGTTTGCAGGAGTCGTGCCTGTTCGTGCTCTCCGCGGATCAGAGGTACGTGCTTTGCTACGGCTGGCGCGATGCGACGATGGTGTTCATGAATCGCTCGGGACGGGTGCGTTGTCTGCACTCTGAGTTTCGGTATCAGGGGCTGGCTCCTGGGGAGACGTTCGGCGCGGAGGGTGTTTTGTTTGTCCAGAAAGGTGGTCTGGAAGCGGCGCACCAACGTTTTCTGGCGTGGAAGCGTCACGAGTCCCCCAGGGCAAGTGGGAAGGAGTAATCGCGGTGGAGTCCCAGGTGCAGGGGCCAGGCGGCGGGGAACATGACACAGCCTCGCCAGACGCGGTGACCGTTTTGTCTTGCTACCAGCGCTGGTTTCGCGGATATTGGGTGCAGTGACGCAGGGCCCGGCGACGGGCACCCGCGTGGTTAACGAGGAGGTGTCCTCGCGTGATTTAGGACCGCAAGTTTCCATGAATGCTTTCCTGTGTCGTCCATCGAGAATGGTCATTGGGGTCTTGCTGGGACTGGCGCCTGGGCTGTTGTCTGGCGCGGAGGCGGATTTGACGTTTGAACGCGACATCCGACCGATCTTCAAGGCTTACTGTTTAGATTGTCATGGCGCGGAAGATGAGTTGGGGGGGCAGTTAGACCTGCGTTTGCGACGTTTTCTGCTGCACGGTGGTGATTCGGGACCGGCGATTGACGTGGGCAACTCCCGGAACAGTTTATTGCTGGAGCGTGTCACCGCGGGGGAGATGCCACCGCGGGATGTGAAGCTCCCCGAGAAGTATATTGCTACGATCCGGCAGTGGATCGACGGAGGGGCCGTGACGGCCCGCCCAGAACCTGAGCAGATCGGCAAGGGCGTTGGGATCACACCGGAAGATCGGTTGTTCTGGGCCTTCCAGCCAGTTCAACGCCCCGTAGTTACTGGTGCGCTGGGTGATTCCAGTGTGCGTAGCGCCATTGATGCACTGCTGTTGGTAAAGTTGCGCGCGCAGAATCTTCATTTTTCCGCCGACACCGACCGGCTAGGTCTGTTGCGGCGGGCTTCGCTCGACCTGCGCGGACTGGCACCAACTCCCGATGAGGCCGCTCAGTTTTCCGAGGACGCCTCTCCCAGTGCCTACGAGGAAATGTTGGATCGCCTGTTGGCTTCCCCGCACTACGGCGAGAGGTGGGGGCGGCACTGGCTGGACGTGGCGGGATATGCCGATTCGGAAGGGGTGACGACGGCGGATGCAGTGCGATCGTTTGCCTACAAATACCGTGACTATGTGATCCGCTCGTTGAATGCGGACAAGCCATTTGATCAGTTTATCACGGAACAGCTTGCCGGTGACGAGCTGGTAGTACCACCCTATGAAGATTTATCCACGGATCAGATCGACAAACTTGTCGCGACGGGGTTCTTGCGAATGGCCGGTGACGGGACGGGTTCGGGCGCCCCTGATCAGAACGCCGCCCGCAATCAGGTCATTGGAGACACGCTGAAGATCGTCTCCAGCGCATTGTTGGGCTTAACGGTTGGGTGCGCTCAGTGTCATGATCACCGTCATGACCCGATCTTGCAGGCGGACTACTATCGCATGCGAGCGATTTTTGAACCGGCCTACGACTGGAAGAATTGGCGCGCTCCTGGCAGTCGTTTGATTTCGCTCTACACCGCGGCTGATCGTGCCAAGTCGTCCGAACTGGATGCGGAAGCGGGTAAGGTCGCCGCCGAGAAGGCCAAAAAACAAGCCGAATATGTCCTGGCCGCACTTAATAAGGAGTTGGAGAAATTTGATGAGTCCTTGCGGGATTCTTACCGTGCTGCCTATTACACTCCGGCCAACAAACGGACGGCGCAGCAGCAGCAGATCTTCCTGAAGAACCCATTTTTGCGATTACACGCGGGTAACTTGTACCAGTACAACCAAAAGGCGGCCGACGATCTCAAGACGTACGACCAACGCATGAGCGAGATTCGCAGTGGCAAGCCGTTTGAGGATTTTCTGCGGGTGCTGACTGAAGTGCCAGGCAAGGTTCCCGTTACCTATCTATTTCATCGTGGTAACGCAAGTCAGCCGAAAAACCCGATCGAGCCAGGGGCCTTGACGATTACCGCGGGCGACGGCCAGCCCGTGGCGATTCCGTTAAACGACCCTGCGCTGCCCTCAACGGGCCGCCGTCTGGCCTACGCGCGGTGGTTGACGTCCGGGAACCATCCTCTCACCACGCGAGTGTTGATGAACCGGATGTGGATGCATCATCTAGGGCGTGGGTTGGTCGATACGCCGTCTGACTTCGGCGCGATGGGACTTGAGCCGACGCACCCAAGAGTGCTTGACTGGCTGGCGAGTGAGTTGCTCGAGCAGGAGTGGAGCTGGAAGCGGATGCATCAGATGATTATGACATCGACAGTTTATCGTCAGCGTTCCCAACGTGACCCCTCCCGGAATGCGATCGATCCAGAGAATCGGTTTCTCTGGCGGAAGCCGATCCAGCGTCTGGAAGCGGAGATTGTCCGTGATCGGATCCTGGCGACGAGTGGAGAATTGAACCATCAGATGCATGGTCCACCGGTCTCAGTACGAGCCGATGACGTCGGACAAATCGTGGTAGCTGCCGGAGCTGCTGGAAAGCGCCGCAGCGTTTATGTACAAGTTCGTCGAACGATGCCGGTATCGATGTTGCGTCAATTTGATATGCCAGACATCAAGGTGAACTGCGAAAAAAGGGCTACGTCTACGGTTGCACCGCAGTCTCTGACCTTGATGAACAGCAGTTTCATCCTCGAACAGGCCGAGGCGTTTGCCAGACGGTTGCAGCGAGAGGCTGGTAGCGATCTCGAACCGCAGGTGCGGTGGGCCTGGCAATATGCGTTCGCCCGGCAACCAACGGAACGGGAACTGGCACGCGGCCTGACGTTCCTGGCAGGCCAGGTGGCGTATTTGGAGGCACGTGATGCGTCGGCCGTGACAGGCGACCAGGAAGCGAAGGAGCCGTCGGGCTTGCCGGCACCGCTGCAGGCTTTGACCAGTCTGTGCCAGGTGCTCATGGGTTCGAGCGAGTTTTTATACAGCGACTGATGATCTTTGTAGACCCTTCGAGAGTGGTTTCTGGGACGCAGCGGAATTGACAACAATGCAGTTTGGGAATAATGACGTGACACGTTTGATACCAGTTCGGGCTTCGCGGAGGGAATTGCTTTCACGCGGTACCTTTGGCGCGGGCAGTATTGCGCTGGCATTGCTCCTGAAGCAAGATAAGTTGCTGGCGATTCCCAAGGATGTGCTGGGACCCAGGACATTCGATCTCAAGCCCAAGGTGCCTCCGGTACAGCCGCGTGCGAAATCTCTGATTTCGCTGTTCATGCACGGCGGTCCCAGCCAGGTAGATCTGCTGGATCCCAAGCCGGAACTGACGCGACGGGATGGGGACTCGTACGACGGGAAAGTGGTGTTTAGTTTTTTCAATCGCGCGACCAAGCGGCTTTTGGGGAGCCCCTGGAAGTTCAGGAGACACGGACAGTCCGGGACTCCGGTTTCGGAATTGCTCCCGCATGTGGCAGGGATTGTTGACGATCTTTGCGTGATTCGATCCATGCACACCGATACCAACGATCATGGCACATCCATCCGCAAGTTAGTGATGGGATCGACGCGTCCCGAACGTCCCGCCTTCGGTGCGTGGCTGACGTATGGTCTTGGATCGGAGAACGAGAATTTGCCTGCCTATGTCGTGCTCTCCGATCCTGGTGGGCACCCGACATTGGATATTCGCAACTGGTCGAACGGTTGGTTGCCGTCGATTTATCAGGGTACGGTGGTTCGTTCCCAGGAGCCACGGATTCTTAATCTGGAGCCGCCGCCGCAGCTCAAGGGGACACTGCAGCAGCAGAACCTGAGTTTGCTTCAGGACCTGAATCGCGACTACGTCGCGCGACATCCCGGGGAGTCTGATCTCGAAGCCCGGATTGCTTCCTACGAGTTGGCCGCGCGGATGCAGACGGTTGCCAAAGAGGCGCTCGATATTTCCCGTGAGACCAGGAAGACTCACGAACTTTATGGATTGGACGATCCCGCCAGTCGCGAATACGGGACGCGCTGTCTGATCGCGCGCCGGCTCGTCGAACGAGGTGTGCGCGTGGTGCAGCTGTTCCTGCCCAGCCAGCCGTGGGATTCGCATACTCAAATGCGCAAGAAACTTCCTGAAATATGCCGCAAGACCGACAAGCCGAGCGCGGGGCTGGTGCAGGACTTGAAGGCGCGGGGGTTGTTGGATTCGACACTGGTGCACTGGGGTGGTGAGTTTGGCCGCTTGCCGGTCAGCGAAGGTGTCCCGGCGGTCGGCGGACGTGACCACAATGGTGAGGGTTTCAGCTTGTGGCTGGCGGGTGGTGGGGTGCGCACCGGGGAACCTTATGGAGCGACCTGTGACTTTGGCCATCGCGCCATGGTGGATAAGGTCAGTCACCATGATTTTCAGGCGACGTTACTCCATCTCTTCGGTTTGAAGCACGAGGACCTGACCTTCAAACACAATGGTCGTGAGCAGACCTTGACTGATGGTCAGGGGTGCCGCGTGGTCCATGATATATTCAGTTGACGATACGCGGCTGTGCGTTCGCGTGGCGAGGTTACGCTAGGGTAGTTGTGTCGGGGTGTCGGTCCAGATCCGTGCCACATCGGCAGCCAGTTGGCGAGTCGGTGTCCGCGGGCGTTGTGTCCCGCATGTTTCAGCGGCCAAGCCAGCCGGCTTTCCTGCTGAAGCGGGAAAACCCCAGCAGGAGAGAGGCTGCCGTAATGATCACGGCAGTCGGCAGGTGCCAGGTAGAAAGGGCGGAGTCAGCCTACTCTGACGCTGGGACCTGCCCGCGAATTTGAATGTCCTTCAAGAGGACGCGTGCCAGGCGACCGGAAGCGCTACCACCGAGAAACACTGGGCCGGAAAACGAACTCAAGTCCATTTCCGGTGCGAAATTGCTGACGGCCATCTGTTCACCGTTTTCACTGACGATGAGCTGAGAAGGCGACCAGCTGACTTTGATGGTGCGTGGTTGTCCCTTTTTCCAGAGTGAGGTTTTGAGGAGGCTATTACCACTGCCGACCGGCGCTCGCTTGATAGCGTACATGGCACTGTGGCCACGCGGTTGATCCTGGTTGATGTCATTGGTTTGCGCGTGTACCGCCAGTGCGTAGTTTTCACTCGAATGGACGTAAACGTAGATTTGAAACGTGCCTCCATGGGTGACGGAGTTCGTTGAGAAGAGCTGGATCGATTGATCGAGTGATGTCAGGTCGGTCTCCCAGCCAGGTGTGACCGTGAACTTGATCGATCCCTTTGGTTTGAATAATCCACTGGGGTAGGAGAGCATTCCCGCGGCCCCTTTTGGTTGGTGGTAACCGCAGTCCAGGCCCTTGGCGGTCACTTGCACCCCGGCGTTGGTGCGCGGTGGGATCGTCGATCCGGCTGGGCCCTCAAGGTCCAGGCCGCGTGTTCCCCTGAGTTTGCCCAGCAGTGCCGCGTCGGTCGCTACCTCGGGCTGGTAAGGCGGTGCGTCCTCAGGGATGACAGTGCCTAGCACATGCTGCAAGATCTGCTGCCAGCCTTCCCACTCCCACCAGGGAGTGCCTGCGTCCATTTCGCCGCAGGGTGTCGCTGTGAAGGCGTAGACCACACCATGTCCCACTTTCCAGCGGGTCAGGAGCGGGTCTCGATTGATCTGCAGCAGAACTTCGGCGCCTGGCCTGGCGTGAGCGTGGTGGTAAAACTGAATGGCGGGCTGGCCATCAAAAGAAGTGACAGCCCGCAGTGCCTGACTGGCGGGCTGGATCCACGTGTCCGTTCCCGTGTTGCGCCGCATGTCGAGGCGGGAACTCTCTACTGGCAGGATTTCCGCCAGGAGGGTGTTCGCGTAGGCTCCGTGACCAAAGGCTCGGGGCCCGCCACCTACGAACAAGGTTCCGCCGCGCAGTACGTATTCTCTCAGGTTCTTGCGGCGCACCGCTCCGAGCGAGTCCGCGGAGACGTTCAGCAACGCGACCAAGTCATGTTCCAGTAACGCCGAGACCGTGGCGGGAAACTCGGCGGGCTGGACCGCTTGGCTTGTCGAGAGGGTTTCCCAGGAACTGGTGTATGTCGTGTTGGCTGGCAGCGCCTTTTCAATACCAAAAAAATCGTGCCACAAGCCACGCATCACATGGATCTTGCGAGAGATGCCCTGACGTTGCGGCAGGGAGTCGGAGGCCAGGCTGGCAGGGGCAAACAGGTCCCGATCAGACGCCAGAGCGAGCTGTTCCATGACGATGGCATCGATCGCAAGATCGGTTCCACCGTGGTAATCCACTGACACGTAGTTGCTGACACCCTCTGGCAGGTGGTAGTCATAGGTAAACTGCTGAAATGCGTTGGGCTCGCTGAATTGGTTGCAGCGGATCGTGTGTTTGCCGAAACGTCCTTGCACGGTGCAGACCGCCGCGGCACGCGTGTTGTCTGCGACTTTCAGCCTGAAGTAAATGCGCAGTCGCCCGGGTGCGGCACAAGGCATCGACTGGTACGGCCCGTCTGCCACGTTATGCGTTGGCGAGCGGGTTTCCGCGGCACGACACTGCAAAGCCACGCCAAACTGCGCGTCGTCGTCTTCGACAAGGGACGAGCAGTCGTCGCCGCTGGGAAAAAGCGTAATCGGAAATGTGATGCGCCCCTCCTGCGGGTCTGGCGCGCGGTCCCGGCCACGCAGATCAAGTTCCGGGATGCGTTCCACTGGAATACTGTCGCAGGAGCCGGGGAATTCCTGGACGAGAATTTTCCACGCGTTGAGCCGAGGGATGTCCAACGCGCCGACGCTGCCTGCGTCGTGGGCCCACGCTGGTTGTTCGGGGTCTAGGACAAAGACACGCTCTGGCTGGCGGAGAAACTCAACGCGGACGTTGGCGAGGGGGGCGGGCTGCTTGTCGAGTGTGGAAGTCTCTTTGCGGACTCCTGCGGCCGGCATATTGACGAGGTGCGTGATGATCTGGAAGCGTCCCTGCAGTTGACGCTTGTAGGTGTAGGGCTTCCACCATAAATCGGCATGCTCCACACCATCTGCGGTGACCCTTAAATGCGCCGCGGGATCTTGCAAGGGACGCAGGTTGGCGTCGTACAACAGCGCTCCGTAGCGAAGTGCAAAACGATAGTAGAGTCCCTGGATTGCCTGGTAGTTGGGATGTCCCGGGTAGATACCCCCATAGATATGGCTGGTGGCGGCAAAATTGGTGATGTAGTAATAACGCAGTGAGAAATCGTTGCAGGGCAATCCGGTAATACTCGTCATGTGTGCCTGGCCGTAGTGGATTCCTCCGTTTTGATGTACGCGCAGCGCGTTTTCGCGTAGTTTCCTGGCGCCACGACGCCAGTCCGAGTAGTCCTTGCCAAACGTCGCGCCTTCCCACAGGATCATACCGCCTTTACCGCAGGCCGTGCGGTACGCTGTGGGATTGCGGGCCCCTCCGCGCTGGTAATGGTTACCGTAATTGAAGCCAATCGCGAAGTCGGGTTTGCGTTTTCGTGTGTAGTCACGTACCTGCTGGAGAATCTGCGCGCTGACCTTATCTGGACTGTCGCCGCCGCTGGGCCGGCGGCCTTCCATGTCGTAACCCAGTCCACTCGCCACATCACCGAGAATCCAGTGGCCGTCAAAACGGACGCCATCGTAGCCGAACTGACGGGACGCTTGCAGCATCTGGTCACAGCCAAACTTGACGAGTGCGGGATCGCGGAAATTCAGATAGAAAGGCTGGAAGGCAGCGACTTCCTGTTCTGGAGCCAGCGTTTTGTGCCAGACTTTCTTGCGTTCCAGGTCCTGGACACGCAGATCCGCGCGCAAGCCGCCTTGGTAGTTATAGGAGAGCCATTCTGGATGTTTGCGAGCCCAGTCAGCACCGACCGCTCCCGAGGGAGTAGCGTTGTTGTACATCATCACGCGCAGGCCCAGGCGGTGGGCGGCAGCTGTGTAGGCTCGGATACCGTCTTGCGACATGTGGTATTTGGCATGCATGGTAATCCACTGGTCCCAATCGGTCGCCAGCCCACAGACGTCACTCGGCGATCCGGCAAAAATCTCCAGCCAGGTACCTTTCATGTTCCGCCATTTGGCAGGCCAGAACCCGTCGTCACCCTGGAACAAGCCAATAACCTGCTTGGGGATGGTGCCGCCGTGGTTGTTCTGTTGACCGAGACGGAAGTGGTCGGTCCCGACCGCGAACACATCGCGCGATTCAGCGCGCAGCACTTCTTTGTGGAACGCGCGGACTACGAGCGCATAGCCCCAGGCATCGGCGGGCGCTGTGAAGGAAAGTTGCAGTGGCTCTGACAGACCGCGCTGGGTGACTCGTGTAGTGGGTAATTGGAGGTGTCCTGACAGCCCGAATTCAAGATGGCTTTCAAGGACCAGTGGCTCGTCAGGTGGCATAGGAGTCGCCAGGGGAATGCGCGCGGTGGCGGGCGCACCAGGGGCATAGACCACGCGGTTTACCTCGACGGTCAGCTTCCACTGCTGCTGCGCACCGTGGCACCAAACCGAACTGTTAGCGAGGATGAGCAGGATCCCGATACGGCGCAACATGGTTCGTTTCCTTTCACTAGATCGTGTGGTGTCCCGGTACAATACAAATCCAGCGGAATGCCACAGCTTGACCGCAAACGCTGCGCGCGCATCGCGCGCAGCGCCGGCGGCCGTGTTCGCGAAAAGCGCCCTCGCTGGATTTCCGCCGGTTGCGGAGCAGTCTTTAACGAC
>MDTE01002323.1_pt1 | contig 10316 bp, 11 predicted proteins | sample 811231 | NCBI WGS metagenome assembly MDTE01 (sample SAMN05326651, study PRJNA326480) | marine metagenome | isolation source: seawater | place: Indian Ocean: Red Sea | collected 2010 | reverse complement strand
TTTTTTTTACGGAATTTAATATCAAATCAGTATTTATTGGATTCAGGATACGCATGTCAACTACTTCAGCAGTAATCTTGTCTAAAATTAACTTTTCATGTACAGAATTCGCTAAAAAAGTACTATAACCTGAACCAACAATTGTTACATCGTTACCTTTTTTTAGTATATTCGGTTTTTGATTACTCAAATCTAAAATTTCAACATCTCCTAGATCATCTTCAGTATCATAGAGCCATCTGTCATCTATAAATATAACAGGATCACGTGATAAAGCTGAAGAAATTAAAAGATCTCTAGCATCTTTAACGGAAAAAGGCATGACCACTCTAAGTCCTGGAATGTTTGAAAACCAGGGATGAAACGCTTGAGAGTGTTGTGCACCTTGTTGACCACCTCTATTTATAATTGATCTTATAGTGACACCTGCACATGCTTGACTTCCAAACATTGAAGACCATTTAGCAGCTTGGTTAACAATTGGATCAATTGCATATAACATAAAATCCATTCTTGGGTGAACTACGATCGTTTTAAGACCAGCTATGCTTGCCCCTACTCCTGCACCGGTACAAGCATTTTCAGAAACTGGCGTATCAATAACTCTTTCAACACCAAATTTTTTATCAAGATTTTTCATTGTTTCGCCAACGTACCATGGACTCCACAATCCTTGACCTATAACAAAAAAATCATCGTAGTTAGCTAATAAAAACTCAAACCCTTCTCTAATAGCACTTGCATAATTAATTTTTTTCACAGTTTTTTATCCTGAAAAAACACATGTTTAAGAGTTGCGTCATTATCTGGATATGGTTCATTTTCAGCCTCAATCCATGTATTTTTGACATCATTTACAATATTATTGTAAGTATAATCATATTCTTCTAGTGTTAGAAATTTATGATTAATTAGTGATTTTTTTAATCGATCAATAGGATCTCTCTTTTTCCAAATTTCAATATCTTTCTTTGATCTTTGAACTCCTACATCAACATCAATTCGCCAGTCAACATGTCCAATTAATCTATAAGTAACTGCTTCTAAAAAGAATGGTTGTGCATCTGATCTCATACTTTCTATCATTTTTTTTGCTATTCTTGATACATCTAAAACGTTATTCCCATCAACTACTTTATAATGAATTCCATTAGCTTCGGCAAATCTTGATACAGATTTTCTATTTTGTCTTAAACTAATGTGAAGATGACTTGAAAAGAAATTATTCTCAACAACAAATAAAATTGGGACTTTATTTACAACTGAAAAGTTAAGGCACTCATGAACAACACCCTCTTCAATGGCCCCATCACCTAAATATGCTACTGCGATATTTCGTGATTTTTTTATTTTTTCCGCTAGTGCACATCCTAAAGCAAGTGATACCGTACCGGATACAATAGGAACGGATCCTCTAAATCCAACGTTATTGTCAATAAGATGCATAGAGCCCCCCATCCCTTTTGACAAACCAGTTTTTTTCCCAAGAATTTCTGCAAATAATGATTTTTTGTCAGATCCTAGAGCAAGTATATGACCATGAGATCTATGAGCTCCAAATATGTTATCATTTTTATTCAAAGATAATGAAATACCAACTGGGATAGCTTCTTGTCCAATACATAGGTGAACAGGCCCACCAATACTGCCCTTCTTTTTTTCTTCTGCTAGCTTTTCTTCAACACATCTAATTTGAATCATTTGTTCTAAAAAGTGTTTGGCTTCATTAACTTCACTTTGAAATACTCGATAGTTTTGTGTAAAGTTATTATCATTATCCCAATCGGTTAAATTAAAATTGTCCATTTGTTACTCTTTTGAAATTACAGCTATTATTCATATTAAGAAATGAATAAAATTACAACAAAGATCGTTGTATCTCGTTTAAATCATCTTCTGAAATATTTTCAGATACCGCACTTATGCAATCTTCAACTTGTATTTTTTTTGTTATTCCTATTAAAGCAGTTGATAGCGATGAATTTCTCAATGCTAATTTAATACTTAAAGTTGATGGTGTTAAGTTAAAAATATTTGAAAAATATTTCAGCTTTTCTGATTTGTCTATGAAAATTTTGAACATTTTTTTATCTTTAATCTTCATTTGGCTTCTTGTATCGTTTTTTCCAAATTTTGAATTTAATTGATAATTTCCAGATAATAAACCTCTAGCAAGTATGCTATACCCTATTATGTTTACATTTAAATTATTACAAACATTTGCAATTTTATTCAAATCATGATTTTGAATAAAGTTATAATTACATTGTACACTCTGTATTTTAGAAATTTTAGAAGCTCTAGTTAATTCATGACTATCAAAGTTGGAACAACCAATAAACCTAATCTTACCTTGATCTCTTAGATCAATAAGTTTTGAAAGCACATCTTCTATTTTGTTTTTTTTATCCATCCAATGAATTTGATATAAGTCAATACATTCAACCTTCAGTCTTTTTAAACTATTTTCTAATGCGAGTTGAATATAATTAGGGTCTAAGTTTTTTGTAATCTCACCTTTTTTATTCCATGATACACCAACCTTTGTTGCAATAATCATTTTGTTTTTTTTTGATTTGGGAAGATTTCCTAAAAATGCTTCCGATTTACCAAAACCATAGACATCAGCAGTATCAAAAAAATTTATTCCATTATCTAAAGCATATTCAATTGACCTATGAATTTCATTAAAATCTATGTGACCATACCCATGACCCCCAAGGGCCCAACAACCAAACCCAATCCTGGATATATTGATATCTGTTTTTCCTAACTGTTTATAAATCATTAAAAGAAGTTTTGTATTAGTTTAATAAAGGTTTTAAATAAAATATATAGATCTGTGCGAAAAGATTTTTCTTTAACGTATTTTATTCTTAATAGATTTTTTTTAGGCTCTACTTCTTTTAAATACTTTTCATCGACCAAACTATCACCAAGTGTCATGTCCATATTCATGAAATGTAAAGTTGAATAATCAGTTAACCCTGGCCTGACTGTAAGAATTATTTTTTCTTCTCCTTTATATAAACTTGTATATTTTTTTACCTGTGGTCTAGGACCTACAAAACTCATATCTCCTTTTAAAATATTGTAAATCTGAGGCAATTCATCTAATTTATATTTTCTCAAAAACGGACCAATTTTAATAAGTCGTTTGTCATTGAGTGCTGTAGATGGACCACCTAAGAGTTCTGCATTTACTACCATAGTTCTTATTTTAAAAATATAAAACGAATTATCATTTAATCCTGTCCTTTCACCTAAATAAAAAACTGGACCTTTAGAGGTCAATTTTACAGACAATACAACTAGAACTAACAATGGAAATGTAAAAATTGCTAATAATAACGCGATAAATATATCAAATAATCTTTTAAATTTGTTGTACATATTGTTTTTGTACTTCTTCAATATATTTTACAAAATCAGTATATATTTTATTAGCATCAAATTTTATCTTGTGCATTTTATTTGCGTTATTTGAAAATTTACTTAAAAGTGTATGATTATTTCCTATATCAACAACGGCTTTGTAAAATTTATATGTATCACTATATGGTACATTTATTCCTAATTCGTATTGATCTATCAAGCTTTTTATTTCTCCATCGATTGTAGATATAACAGGAAGTCCATAAAAGAAATATTCAGCTGGTTTATTTGGGAATGTACCCGCACCAAAGTCTTTATATGGCAAAAGCCCAACATGAGAAAATTCTAATAATTGATGAATTTGATGCGTGTTTAACCATCCAGTAAAAGTTACATTTTGTAAATTTTTTGATTTATTTTGTAAATAATGTAAATTATCGCCGTCACCTGCTATAACAAAACTGAAATTATTCAAGTTGTTACTTTTACATATTGATGCAACTCTAATTATTATTTCTAAATCATAGAATGAGCCAATTGTTCCTGCATAAACAAATACTTTTTTTTTAATTAGTTTTTGTTTGAGTTTAGCGATATAACTATCATTAAGTTTATTTTTTTTAATTTCTCTTTTTTTAAAACCAATATAAAAAACCTTATTATTTAGCTTTTTATTATCTAAAAAATTTTCAGCCCATCTTAAACATCCTAAAGACATTGAAGACAAACTATATGAATTATTAAAAATAAATTTTGCTCTTCTTTTTAATAAAAGTGTATATACGTAAACCAATGGTTTAAAAATTTTGGGAGATACTAACATAAACGTCTCTGGCCATTGATCCCTAACATCTAATATTAAAGGTATATTATTTTTTTTTGAAAACCTAACTGCTTCCTCAGCCAACTCAATTAACGGATAAGAGCAAACAACAATATCTGGTTTCTTAAAATTATTTGACCAATTCCTAAATTTATTAGCCATTTTTACATGGTGAAGAATTCTTTTTACAGACAAGTTTTTTTTATATGATCCAGCATCAATAAGGTTTAAAGAAAAGTTCTCATTAATTTTTATAGATTTATTTGCTTCATATAATATTTTTTTTTTTTGATGTGAAAAAGTACTACTCCACCAAATAACTTCATGTCCAGACTTAACCAGGGCTTCTGAAAGATTCCAAGTTCTCATTTTTGGAACATCATCTTGTACAGGAAGTGTTTCACCGTGTTTTATCAACCAAACTAACATTTATTTTTTTTGGGATTACTAAGAGTGAAAATCATTTGCCAAGACATTAACTGTATTAATGGTATTCGAAGAATAATTTCGTCCATAAACTCAAAGATTTTTAGAAATATTTTGAAAAATGGTGTATTTAGCAAAGGAATAGCAAAGATTGTCATTAAGTGAAAATATTTAATTTTAACGTCACTAAAATCCTTTTTTGCAATATTTAGTTCATCTAATTTTAAAATATGGTCAACTTCCCACGCTGTTCTTAGATGAGGTGTAAGTTTTCTATATAATCTTATTACTGGATTATATCCAAGTGCCTCAACACAAATTACTTTACCATTTGGCTTTAATACTCTTGCAATTTCTGGGAATGCCTTATTTACATCTAGATGGTGTAACACACCTGCACAAATTATTGCATCAAAACTATTGTCTTTAAATGTCAGATTTTCTGCGTCCATCACAAAAAATTTAGCGTTGCTGCCAAGATTGTTTGTTTTTAATAATTTTTTTGTGCTTTCAATAGACTCATCAGAAATATCAATCCCAACAACTTCAGCGCCTCTTTTTGCTAATTCTAAAGAGGTTTCTCCCAACCCACAGCAGTAATCTAAAACCTTTTTATTTTTACAATATTCGTCAAGATTATAATGAAAATATTTAGTACTTTTTCTTTGTATTTTGTAGAATCTTTTGTTTGAATATTTTTTTTCATATTCGTCATCAGATAATTGCTTTCTATCAAGCTCTCTTTGATTATGAAAATCTATTTCTTCTTTTTTTCTATCTTCCATTTAAAAACTCATCTTAATTAAACTAATCTTTAGGGTATGAGAGAACAAATAAAATCAATTTTATCTTTTGTTAGCTCTGGATACATTGGTAATGATAATATATTATTTGATAATCTTGTTGCAATAGGAATATCTTTATCTTTATAAGACAAATTTTCATATGCTTTTAAAAATGGAAGTGGAGTAGGATAATGTATGCTTGTATCAACTCCATTTTTATTGAGTATTTTTTTTATTTTATCTCTTTCTTCAGTTTGAATTACAAATAAATGATAGGCATGAAAGTATTTTTTTTGTTCTTTGGGTAAAATTAAATTTTTTTGTGATAGTTTAGATTTATAATATTCTGCATTAGAACGTCTACTACTGACCCATTTATCTAGGTATTTTAATTTAATATTTAAAATTGCTGCATTCAATCCATCTAAACGACTGTTTCTTCCTTCTAATACATGATTATGTCTTTCAATTTGTCCATGATTAGCTATAAGACGACATTTTTCTCCTAGTTCAATATCATTAGTAACAATACACCCTGCATCTCCAAAAGCACCTAAATTTTTAGCAGGGAAAAAACTGAATGTACCAGCATTTCCAATAGTGCCAACTTTTTGATCCATGTAAGAGGCCCCATGCGCTTGAGCGCAGTCTTCAATTACATAAAGATCATGTTGATTTGCTATTTCAATAATATCATTCATATCAGAAGGATATCCATATAAATGCACAGGTATTATTGCTCTGTATTTTTATTTATTTTTTCTTTAATTTTTTCAACGTTTATTGTGTATACATCACTTTTAATATCAACAAACACTGGCTTAGCACCAACACTAGATACTGCCTCTGATGTAGATATCCAACTTATCGCAGGAACAATGACTTCATCATGTAAACCAATACCAAGAGCTTTCAAGACAATTTCAATGGCATCAGTTCCATTACCACATCCAACACAACTGTTTACCATTAAATAGTCTGAGAAGTTTTTTTCAAAAATTTGAAGAAATCTGTTATTTCTATTTCCAACAAAATCTGAGGTATCAATTACTTCTTTTATTATATTATCAATGTCTGATTTGATATTTTTATATTGAGCATTTAAGTCAACTAATGGAATTCTCATGTCAAAATTCTTAAAAATTTTCTTTTATGTTGAGTAGAAAGAAGCTGGATTACCGAAGTACTTCCCCTTTTTTAAAATATTTTTTGTTACAACAGAACCTGCACCAATAGTCACATTATCACATACTTTAATGGGAAGTAGAACACTTCCTGAACCTATGAATACATTATCTCCTATTGTGGTTTTTTCCCATAAGTTTTTATCTCCAAACGCTGGTTTACCACTTTTTAACCTATCGTTTGTAAAAATAACACCATGATATATTACAACATTTGAACCAATAGTTACTAATTCACAAATAAAAGAATGAGATTGAATTCTTGTATTATTGCCGATTTTAACTCCTTTTTGAATTTCAACAAATGGTCCTATAAAACAATTATCACCAATTTCACAATTATACAAGTTTACGGGTTCTACAATTTTCACATTACTACCAAATTTCACATTTAAAATTTTAGATTTAGTAACATTAGGTTTTTGAATCATTTTTTACACCTAACCTTGTACTATTTGAGCCAGAATTTAAGTATATTTCTTTGCCTGTCTCAATAGACTTGTAAATCGCTGAAATCAGTTCAATACTTTTCTTTCCCTCAAAGCCATCAACAAGTTGTTTTGTATCATTTTTAATACATTCTACAACATGATCATAATATGCTAAATGCCCAAATCCATATACATCTGTTGGATTTTCTGAGAAATCCTTCAAAATGTTATCATCTTCAGGAACTTTGTTAACAAAATTCCAAGTTTTCATTTCATTAACCGCAAAACCACCTACTTCAACAGTTCCCATTTCACCTAATATAGAAATAGAACCTTCAAGATTTTCTGGTCTAGTAGCAGTGGTTGCTTCAATAACACCCATTGCTCCATTTTTAAATTTCAATATTGCAATAGCGGTGTCTTCAACTTCAATATCAACAAGGTATGTGGCACTTTTAGCAAACACGCTTTCTACTTCTCCCATCATCCATTCGAGTAAATCAATGTGGTGACTTGCTTGATTTGTTAACACACCTCCATCTTGTTCCCAAGTTCCCCTCCATTTATCTTGGTCATAATACTGTTGGTCTCTACACCACCTTACTCTTACGGTACCAAGCAATAACTTACCAAATCTTTTATTTAAAAGAGCCTCTTTTAACTTTTTAATTGGAAGATTAAACCTATTTTGTTTTACTACAAATAATTTAACTGAATTTTCTTCACATTTTTTAATCATTGACTTTGCATGATCAATTTTTAAAGCCATTGGTTTTTCAACGATTACATGTTTATTAAAATTTGCTACTTCAATTACATTTTCGTAATGATTTCCACTGGGAGTAAGAATTGAAACTACATCAATATCCTCGTTATTTAACATATCAACTAAGTTACCATAATAAGGGACATCATATTTTAAGCCTAAGGTTTTAGCTCTTTCTAGATCAATGTCACATACGGATTTCAACGTAGCGTTTTTAATTTGACCATTGCCTAATAATTCAGAATGTTTTTTTGCTATTCTGCCGCATCCTAACAAAGCAAACTTTATCATTATCTTTTTTCTACTTGAACTTAATAGTTATTTAAATGTATAACTATATTAAAATCATCCCATGTCAATTTAAAATTTTTATTGTCAACTTGTGTAAAGTTTTACAAATATTTCTACATAGGCGAGTAATATATGAAAAAAAAGTTAAAGACCCACTCAAAAGGTATTCGCAAAAACGAAATAATTTTTTTGTCGCAGAAAAAAAAATATTCGTTTGAAGATGAATGGTTCAATGAAAGCATGAACAATAATTTTTGGATGAAATGGAGGTTGAATTCTTTTTTACAATCAATAAATAAACTAAGTATACTCAAAAAACAAAAACTAGAAATATTAGATATTGGTTGTGGAACTGGTGTTTTGATGAAGCAACTAAAAAAGGAAACAAATTGGAATGTTAGCGGTGCAGACATTGATATTAAAGCCTTGGAAAATAATTTGGTGAAAAATCAAAATTTATATTATTACGATATTAATGAAGAAAAAAAAATGTTAGTTGAAAAATTTGATGTTATTTTCTTGTTTGATGTAATTGAACATATAAAAAATCCAAAAAAATTTTTAGACTCAGCAATCAAACATCTAAAACCAAATGGATATTTATTTATAAATGTTCCAGCTCTGAATATTTTTTATAGTGCTTACGATGAGGCTGTAGGTCATCATAGGAGGTATAACAAAAAAACCTTGCTAAATGAGCTAAAACATTCATCATTAAATGTAATAAAAATAAAATATTGGGGGATATTACTACTTCCATTTTTGATTATAAGACGTTTTATATTAGGAAAAAACTTAAAATCTGTCGATGATAAAAACAGAGTGATTAAAAGAGGTTGGCGCCCTTCAAAATTTCTTTCTTTAATTATGGTTACTCTTATGAAAATTGAAAACTCAGTGCTAAAAAAACAAATAGTAGGAACCTCTATTCTATGTTACTGTCAAAAAAATTAGCTAGGAGTTTAAATGTCTTTTTTTACTGGTAAACAAAAACTATCTCTATTAAGAAGTTTTGCGACAAAATCCAGTCCCGCTTACGTACAGTTTTACATAACTTCAAGGTGTAATCTTGCTTGTGAGCAGTGTAATATTATATATGCTGATGCTCATTCGCAAGAAATGTCCTTAGAACAAATTGAACAAATGGCTATTAATTTGTCAAATATAGGTGTATGCATTGTTTTATTAATTGGTGGTGAGCCATTTGTTAGAAATGATATTGCAAAGATTGTAAAGGCTTTTACCAACGTAGGCATACACGTACGCATGCAAACAAACGGAATAGCAACTGAGAAACAACTAACTGAATGTGTTGCAGCTGGTGGTCATGACATAAGCATCTCACTTGATAGCTTACAATTTGATATTCAGGATCAAATTAACGGAGGTTTTACAAAAAGTTGGGACAATGCTATTCACACAATGTCACTAGTTAATAAATTATTTCCAGAAAATGGTACTGCATTTTTTAATACAGTGTTAATGCCCAAAAATTTGTTTGACATGGAAGATTTAATTAAATTTGCAACTGCAATAGGTTGGGGAGTATCAATTGTTCCTGTCCATACAACTTCGACTAATGAACCTAAATCGTATAGAACTTTTGATGACAAATCAGTAGTCACTTTTGAAGAACATCAATATTCTGAAGTAAAAAAAGTAATACAAAATTTAAAAATTCTTAGGAAAAAAGGATATAACGTTTATGATTCTGACGATTATCTTGATGATGTTTATAGATTTGTAGTCGGCGAGCCTTTAAAGTGGAGACAAAGAAACAATAATGTTTGTGATTCACCAAATTTATATTTTGCTATTGCACCAAATGGAAACTTAAAAGTTTGTTGTGATTATGAAATTTTAAACTCTTTTCCTGCTTATGATGTAAATTTTCCTGATTGGTATAGAAGTGGAATTATACATAAGGAAGTTTATAATTACACTAATAGTTGTAATGGATGCATGTATGGAAGTTATCCTGAAATAACTGTTACATCTAGGTTTTTAATTCCTATGCTAGAAAGATTTTTATACTTTAATGTTAAACCACCAAAACTAAAAAAATTAACACCAAACCAGTTAAAAGACATTGCACACGATATATTATTTGAAAGAACTGGAAAATTTGTAAAGAAAGAACTAACTCCATATAAAATCCATAATAAAGAAAAAGCTAATTAAGTTGTAAAACGTGAATAGATCAAAAGCTTTAAGATTTTTAATTTTAAAACACTT
>MDTE01190191.1_pt1 | contig 10317 bp, 10 predicted proteins | sample 811231 | NCBI WGS metagenome assembly MDTE01 (sample SAMN05326651, study PRJNA326480) | marine metagenome | isolation source: seawater | place: Indian Ocean: Red Sea | collected 2010 | reverse complement strand
TTATGCAAGCAACTCAAGATACATTTATTAGCAGTACATTTTGGACCGAGAGGATTGGGCCTACAGCAGCATTAAAAACCTTAGATGTTATGCAAAAGAAGAGAAGTTGGGAAAAGATCTCTGAAAAGGGTGATTTGATAAAGCAAATATGGAAAGAACTAGCAAAAAAAAATAATATCCCAATTGTCATAAGTGGTATAAGACCTATTCCAAGTTTCACTATTCAGTCCAAAGATTTTCTAAAATTCAAGACTTACATAACACAAGAGATGCTTAAGAAAAATATCTTGGCTTCAAACATAATGTTCCTCAGCTGCGCTCACGAAAATAAATATATTGAACAATACAAAAAAGAACTAGATATCATATTTACAAAAATAGGCGATTGTGTAAATAATAATTTAGATATTAATATGTTTTTAGAGAGTCCGGTGTGTCATTCTGGATTCAAAAGATTAAATTAAAAAATCCTAAACGGCTTTTAAAATTTACTTACTTTATTCAGCATGAAACGCTTAGCAATAATACCTGCAAGAGGAGGCTCAAAAAGGATATTAAATAAGAATATTAAAAATTTCTGTGGAAAACCAATAATTTCTTACATAATTGAAACAGCTTCTAATACAAATTTATTCAGTAAAATCCATATCTCTACTGAGGACAAAGAGATATTTAATCTAGTTTCTTCAATGGGACTTGTACCTGATTTTGAAAGACCAAAAAATTTAGCTGATGACCATACTCCCTTAATGCCAGTGATAAAATATGTAGTAGAAAAATATAAAAAAATTAATCAAACATATGAAGAAGTTTGGTTATTGTTTCCATGTTCACCTCTCATAACTGAAAGTGATCTAAATGGTGCAGCAGAATTATTTCAGAAGCAAAAAATTAAAAAACCTTTGTTATCTATTTGTGAATACTCAGTTCCAATTGAATGGGCCTATCTTAAAGGCAAGGATGAAGCTTTAACCCCTGTTAATCCTGGGAAATTTGCAATAAGATCACAAGATTTTGAAAAAAAATATTTCGATACAGGTAATTTTACAGTCTTTTCAAATGAACATATAGAAAAATTTGACTATCAAAGCCATGGCTCTGATACCGATTATTTAGGTTATAAATTAACTAAAACTTCATCTGTAGATATCGATGATCTTGAAGACTGGGCAATAGCTGAAGCTATCTATAAAACTAGAAACTTTAAATAAAAAAAAAGATTCATTTTTAAGATTTTTTCAGAAATCATAGAGCGTTTATCAAATAATTTTTAAAAACAAGTAAAATTTTAAATAAAAAAACCAGAAATTTGTTAAAAAATACTAATTAATTTGAAATCTATAAACTTTTCTAGACACGTGTTATTTAACCTTATATTTAACTGCTTATAAAGTAATAAAATTCATTTTAAGAAATAGATAAGAAAATATTTAAACATAATGGAAGGAATTGTACATTACAACAAATTAGAAAACGAAGATTTTTTCTGGCTAAAACATAATGAGCTAATTAAATCAAAAAAGGTTTATAGTTCTTGCTACTCAAGATATAATATTGAACATTTTGAGCAGAATTCTCTTGATAAGGGTGATATATGCAAAGATAGATCTTTCATATTATTAAATAATGGAACGCCTTTTTTTGCATTTATTGGTATTGAGATAAAAACGAAGACAAATCATATTAAGTTATCTGCATATGATTTACCTTGCTCAACAGTAGAATCAAATTATATAACTAGAAATCAGTTAAAGTTTATAAATAAAGCATTATCCAAATTAATCGATTCTTTTAAGGGAGAAATAGTTTTTCAAGATGATTTCTATAATTTCACAGTATCAAGCATGACTGAATTTCTTATAAAAACATATAAGGTCAAACCCAATTTAATTTACAGTAGACATATAGATCTTAATTTAGAAGAATCTGAGCTAAAAAAAAGACTTTCGAGAAGATTTACCTCATTTATTAATTGGGGTGAGGGAAAAATGATTATTAAAGTTTTTGATAAAAAAAATATACTATACTCAATTTTTGAAGAATTTAGATTATTACATAAAGAAGTGGCAGGGAAAGAAACAAGAAGTAAAGAATCATGGCAAAAACACTATGAATGCATCCAAAATAAAGAGGGTTTTGTAGTTATTGGATATATGGAAAATAAAATAGTATCTGGAGGTTATTTTTCTCTCTCTAAAACTCACTCCATATATGGGGTGTCAGCGTCTAGAAGAGATTTATTTGATAAACCAATATTTCATGCACTTCTTTGGAAAGCGATAAAATATGCTAAAGAGAAAAGGGTAAAGATCTTTGAAACAGGATTAGAATATTCAAAAGAACAAGAACAATTTTTAACAAAAAAGGAAGTATCTATTGCTAAATTCAAATCTGGTTTTGGTGGTAATCTTAAAGCAAATCTTCAAATAAATTTAAATATAGGGGAATCATCTACATGATAAATACAATTTGCTCAAAAAAGTTAGATAATAATGTAACCAAGGGAATAGATCATATTATTCAAAAATGTGGGAAAATAAATACTAATGACAAAGTACTAATTTTATATGATAAAAAAACCCAATCACTTGCAAACTTATTTGAATTAAGATGTTCAAAAATTTCTAAAAAAGTAATTAGTTTATTAGTAAAAAATATCACTAGACATGGTCAAGAACCTGATATTGAAATAGCAAATGAAATGTTGCATTCTTCAGTCATTTTATCACTTTGTTCATGGTCATTGGCCCATACTAATGCAAGGATTAAAGCAGGTATATCAGGAGCAAGATTCTTAAGTCTTCCAGAATATTCGATTGATTTTATTAAAAATCCAGCAATACTATGCGATTATGAATCTTTAGCTCCCAGTTGTTTAAAGGTTGCTGATTTGCTTACTGCAGCAAGCCTCGTGGAAATAAAATCAGACATTGGGACAGACTTGGTTCTTAATATAAAAAATAGAACTGGAAATTATTGCCCAGGATTTGTAGAAAAACCTGGAGAACTTGGCTCTCCCCCCGATATTGAAGCAAATATCTCTCCTCAAGAAAAACTTTCGCAAGGAAAAGTTTTTATTGACGGATCCATAACTTGCGAAGGGATTGGGCTTCTCAAAGAAACTGTTTCTATAAACATAAATGATGGTAGAATTAAAGATATAGATTGTAAAAATAAGGTTATCACAAATAAATTGAATGAAATTATGGGTGATAAAAATTCAAAAAGAAGAGTGCTTGCAGAATTTGGGATCGGCTTAAATCCTCTAGCTAAACTAACTGGCATTATGCTTACTGATGAGGGAGCTTTAGGTACTATTCATCTTGGATTCGGATCTAATAGTACAGTTGGAGGAGCAAACGAAGTTGATTTTCATCTGGATTTTGTTATAAAAAATCCAACTGTAATTCTTGATAAGAATATCATTCTAGAAAAAGGTAATTTAATAATCTAGCAATGAGTAGGAAAGATTTTGCAAGTGATTTTTTAAATATATGTAAAAGTCAAAAAGACTCTATTGCCTTTATAGTCAAGCACGATATTGAACCAATTGAAATCACATATAAAAAACTACTTAATTTAATAATGCATACAAAATTGTTTTTAGATAAAAATTTTCATCATAAGAAAAGACGAATAGCAACAATTCTTCCAAATTCTATAGAACAGTCTATTCTTTTCCTAAGTAGCACATTATCTGATTCTGAATTTGCACCTTTACCATGCACAGGAACCGAAGAAGAATTACTAAATTATATTGGTATTCTTAATCCTTCATTACTAATTGCCAGTGATTTACTAGATGAAAGCGTATTTAACAAAATTAAAGAGCTTGATATCAAAATTATTATCATTAAAGCAAATGGTAAATTTGGATGGAATAATGCCCCCCCTACAATTAAAACTGATTTTTCAAGTAAAGATTCGAAGCTATTAATTTCTACAAGTGGGACCACTGGTAATCCAAAATTTATTGTCCAAAAAATACAAAAATTATGGGATAGCGCAAAAAATTTTAATAACTTTCACGGAATAAATAACAAAAAATATCGTTACTGGAATTTTCTTCCAATGTCTTATTTAGGAGGTATTTTCAACTTACTTTTAATCCCATTATCCTCGAAAGGGTCTGTATTAATAGATGATCCATTTAATGGGGCAAGCCTTTTATCTTTTTGGAGAGATTTTGAGAGATATCAAATAAATGCAATGTGGATAGTTCCAACTATAGCTAGGGGTCTAATAAAATTTTCAACAAGAATTGATTCAAAATTAATTGCTATATGTAAGAAAAGATGTCAAATAGCTTTTGTAGGTACAGCCCCAATTACTAGTGAAGAAAAACAATCTTTTAAAAATATTTTTGGCATCAGACTACTTGAGAATTATGGCTTAACTGAAACTACATTTATAAGCTCAGATTCTTGCAAGAGAGAGGCAGAATGTAACTCTAAAGGAGTTGGTTATATTATGCCTACAGTAGATATAAAGCTAGATCAAAATTCTATTCAATCAGAATTAAGAGTAAAAACACCTTATCTTTTTCTTGGATACTTAAATGAAAGTGGCTTAATTGAAAAACCATCCTTAAATGATGGCTATTTCCCGACTGGAGACATCGCAGCATATAATGAAAAATCAAAATCTCTTTTTATCAACGCTAGGAAAAAAGAAATTATTAAGAAAGGAGGATTTTTAATAAATCTAAAAGAAATTGAATTACTTGTTTTAAAGGAGGTATTTGTATCTGAGGCGGCAGCTATCCCAGTAATTCACGATTTCTACGGAGAAAGTTATATTTTATTTTTAGAATTTAAAAATAAATCAGAAAGTGAGTCGATACGCTTATCTACAGAAAAAAGGATTCATGAGAGATTAGATAAATACAAATGGCCAGATCAAATAATTTATATAAAAGATATGCCAAGGAGTCCAAGTGGTAAAATTCAAAAACACCTCCTCAAAAAATATTAAAAAACTGGAACCCAATAATTTTAAGACTTCAGATAAGGTCCAAAATATTCCTGAAGCATTATCAATTTACATAAATCAAATTGTCTATAGTTTAAAAAGAAAAGGGAAAGATATAATTACATTATCTCTGGGTGAAGCATTCTTTGAAATGCCCCTATTCGATTTCCATAAATTAGATTATGTAAAAGGTTTTCATTATTCAGATAGTCAAGGATTACCAGAATTAAGAGAAAAGATTTCTGAGTATTATAAAAAACAATACAATGTTTCAGTAAATCCTGATAAAGAAATTCTTATAAGCTGTGGTTCAAAACTAGTAATTTATATGGTTTTTATGGCAATCTTAAATCCTAATGATGAGATTTTGATCCACGAGCCAGGCTGGTTGAGTTATCAAGAACAAGCAAGATTAGTTAATGCCATCCCTAAATTTGTTCCTTATAACCAGGATATAAATCATATAGATAAGTGGTTTAATGAAAAAACTAAAATTCTTATTATAAACAATCCTAATAATCCGGCAGGCAGATTATATACATCAGATGAATTGAAAACTCTTTATAGAAAATCAAAAGAAAAAGGAATATATTTACTAGTTGATGAAGCTTATAGTGATTTTATAAATGATAAAAAATTTACTTCTGTTGCATCACTAAACTCTAACATGGAAGGCATAATAGCCATAAATTCATTATCCAAAAATATGGGTATGTCTGGTTGGAGAGTAGGATATGTTTTGAGCAATAAACATCTTATAAAACAAATCTTAAAAATAAATCAGCATATTGTTACTTGTGCTCCCACGTTACTTCAACAATACATGACGAAATATTTCGATCAGGTTGTTAAAATAACTTTACCCCAAGCTGATGATGTTGTTCTTAAAAGAGAAAGAGTAGAAAATTATATAAATAAAATAGGTTTGAAAACTATTAAAGGAGGAAGCACTTTTTATTTCATGATAAATATTGAAAGATTTCCAGGAAATAGTTATGAATTGAGTATGCTTCTTTTACTTAAACATCAAATTGCAGTTGTACCTGGATCTGCTTATGGAGAAAGTACTGATAGATTTATAAGGATTGGTGTTGGGACGGAATCAGATGAAAGAATTTTTAATGCTTTATCAGTTATTAAAGATTGTATTTTTTCAAAAAAATTTGATAAAAAAATAATTGAAAAATATTTGAAATCTAATAATTTAGATCCTTTTGAGACAAAGAAATAATAAAATATGATTGTAGGTTTTGATCACTTAGCGCTAAACTTTAAATCATTAAAAAGTGCTAGAGAATTTATTAAGAATAATGATTATAAAGTTTTATTCAGCGAATCTAATATTCCAAATCACAAATCCAAAAAAAAATTAATTAATAATTATAAAAATCAACACTCCTTAATTTACTGTCAGCATAAAAACGGATTTAAGCTTGAGTTAACCATATATGGAGATAACAAAAATATTAATTTTGATTCTTATCAAACTAATTCAAATAATCCAAGAAATATAATAATGCTATCTAATAATCTAGAAGATGATTTAATTTTAATGAATGAGAAGTGCAACTTTATAAAACAATTAGTTAACAATAATGACTATAAACTCACTTTGAAAACAATTATCTCAAGCTTGTCTTGCAAAATAATATTGAAGAAATCTCTTTTAGACTTGGGCACAAGCAAACTTGATTCAATAGGCTATACATGCATAGCTTTTTTAACTACATCACTTAATGAAGATATGGATCAATTAGGTAAATTTGGCGCATACGATCTATCTGAAGCTCATACCCTTAAAATAAACAATAAAACACTTCTAATCCAAATGTTTCGTTTCCCTGGTGGAGCTATTGGTGAACTTATCCAGCCATTAAAAAAATTTTAAGAATGGATAAAAAAATTGTTAATTGGTTACTTGAATTATTCAAGACAAATGATCAAGAAGCATTTGAATCTATTTCAAATGAAATTGAAGATTTAGAAAATAGAAATTATTTTGAGCTTGGTCTAATTGATTCATTTGGGATAATTATTTTAATAGAAGAAATAGAGAGTTATTATTCTATAAGACTTACCGAAAAACATTTTGAGCAGAGAAAATTTTCAACTATAGCTGGCCTTGCTGAAATCATAGAAGAAGAAATTTGTTAAATAATTATGCATAATTATTCAAAAGGAGATTTTATAAAAGCTTTACATCAAGCCGGAATTGAATATGGGGATACTCTGTTTGGTCATTCTAATATAGGATTTTTTGGAAGATTAGAATTTGTAAAAAATGCAGACGAGACCTGTAAGTTACTTCTAGAATCTATTTTTAGTGTAATTGGTTCAGAAGGGACTTTATTATTACCAACTTTCACTTACTCCTTTAGCAAGAAAGAAAGTTTTAACCCCAAAACAACTAAGGGAGTCGGTGGTATTTTTTCAGAGTATGTAAGAAATCTACCGCACTCTAGAAGGTCACTTGACCCATCAGTTTCCATAACTGCTATAGGGAAAAAAAGTGAACTGTTTACATCAAATATGCCTTTTGAAGTTTATGGTTCAAATGGTTTTTTTGGAAGATTATTAAAAGAAAATGTTAAAACTCTGAACTTGAATATTGATTCAGCTACTACATTTGTTCATTATGCAGAAAAGATTTTAAACGTTCCATATAGATTTACTAAAAAATTTTCTGGGACAATAATACTTAATTCAAAAAGTTATCAATCAGAAAGTCATTTATGGGTTAGGTATAGGCACCCAGCGACATCGCCAAGATTTGAAAATTTTGATAATCTAGCGCTAAAAATGAACCTCGTTAAAAAATTAAATATAGGTAGAGGTTTTATTTCTGTAATGAATATAAGTGATCAATTAATGGTAGTTAGAGAAGGGATAGATTCAGATCCATGGTTTATGACATGTGCTTCAGAAATTAATAAATTTCCAAGTATAGACGAAATGAAAAATACAGAATACATTTATAGTGAATCTAAACCAAGCCAAAATGAATAATTCTGAAGTAGAACTGATTATTAATAATTTAGAGTCTGAGGGTTTTGCAATAATGAAAGATGTTTTTAGCTTAGATGAATGCAATAAAATGGTATTGGCTCTTGATGAAGCTGAAAAAAATATCTTGCAAGGAAATAAAATTGATTTATCATACTATTTTTCAAATCGTAATTTACAAATCTACAATGTTCATTATCAACTGCCCAAGTATTTTTTAAATCTTATTAGCAATCAGAAAATAATAAGAATAATGCAGGATGTCCTAAATGATAAAATAATTCTTAGCAACTTCAATGCAAGCAAATCCCTTAAGTCTTCAGAAAAAGATTATCGAATTCATATAGACAGCAGAAAACCAAATCCTAACTTTAATAATACTTACCAAATGGTTGCGATAATATGTCTTAATGACTTCACTGCTAATAATGGGAGCACTGTTATAGTTCCCGGTTCCCACAAAAGTGGTCAGGATCCAAGAAATAAACGGTTTTCAGATTACAATCTTTTATCTATTAATGCAAAAAAAGGAAGTGTTATTTTTATACCTGGTCAAACCTGGCATGATGTTGGTCAAAACATTTCAGGGGAAACTAGGTGGGGTATTATTGCTTATTACTCATGTTGGTGGATAAAACCAACCTACGATTTTGTAAATTCATGTACTGAAGAGATTTTTAACAAATTATCTTATTTGCAAAAAGAACTACTTGGGTTTAATACAAGGCCTCCAATTGATTGGAGCAAAAGACAAAAAACAATAACTAAAATAGAGGATTTACCTAAAAAATTGAAAGAGGCTATTTTGTGGGACGGTTGATAAAATTTTTACTTTAGTGGTTTTGTATAAGTTTTAATAAGATGATTATCAAGAAGAAGCTGGCAAACTTTACAAACATCCTTTAGCGGAATTTTTATAAAATCAGCTATTTCAAACAAGGAGTTCCTACCATTACAATATGCAATCAGATCAAGAATATTTTGAGACGGCTTATTTTTTACTTTTTCAGACAAATGTGGATAAAGCCCTCTTTTTCCTAATTGGGGTTCACCCACAGTTAAGACATGAGGATAAAGTCCAATCTCAAATGCATCTATAATATTTTTTATAATTTCAAATGAACCCATTAAACCTTCCTCATTTATAAGATCTAAATTATCTGCACTAGTGTGATATTCAGGATAATCTAAAAACTTTGTTCTAGAAAATGTACATAAAGGCAAATCAGCATTCGGAGAGCAAAATTGTCTTTCATCTGAGCCTCGGTGTAAAAAAGAGTATACCTTTACATTCTCAATATTTATAAGGGCTGCCTTTAGAGCTTTATCTGCAATAGTATCTCCACAGGGACTTTGTATATAAGAATAACCTCTAGTATCTCCAACACAAGTTAAATTAAAACCACAAATAATATTTTTCTTCATATCTTTTAGATACTTTGACATGTAAGCAATACTTCCAATTGTTTCTGGAAGTAAAGTAAACCTGTAAGTAAATCTTCTGTTAGGGTATCTGAGTTTTATATAGTCTAATAACCTATTTAAAACTACTGGTCCGCTTAATTCGTTATTAGCCATTGATGGGTGACATACATATGAACTTATAAAAATCTCAGATTTGGTTTCTCCTTTTAAAATTGCATGACTTAAATCTAAAAATCCTTTTTTTAAAGAAGATCTAATAACGACCTTATACTTTCCGAGAGGTAAATCTTTTTTTTCATTTTCTGTTAAGCAAAAACCCCAGTAAGGCTTATAGTAACTAGTAATATAAGGGATTACGTTTGGTTGTTCAGGTAATGAATGAAGCCTTGGATATAGATTCTTAAAATCAATTACTTTATTAATAGGTATTGAATATCCAACTATATGCAAATTGGATTTTTTAAATTCTGCATATCTATTTCCTGAATCAATATGTTCAATATATGCATCTTCAATATTCCATTCGAGAGGGATCTCCCAATCAAAAACTTTTTTACCAGATTTAATCTTTATCCTTTTATATTCAGGATGATATTTTTCAAAATATTCTAAAGTTTTCCTAGTCCCTTTTCCTGTAATTGATCTACAGATAGGAAAAAGTTTTTTTACATGCTCAAATAAAGGTATTTGAGAATATGAAATTTTTTTCATTATAGAATTATTATACTTAAGCATCATTCAAATTATATTTAAAATGATTTTTTCGCTTAAATTTATTTTATATTAATCACATAGAACTGAAAAAAAGCAGTAACAATTGGCACCAATGATTTATCAGATGATGGTTTTGACTATCTAGGACAAAATACAAAATATTATCTAGCAAGCAAAGAGGGTTCTTGGTGTAGAAATATGCCT
>MDTE01023472.1_pt1 | contig 10317 bp, 8 predicted proteins | sample 811231 | NCBI WGS metagenome assembly MDTE01 (sample SAMN05326651, study PRJNA326480) | marine metagenome | isolation source: seawater | place: Indian Ocean: Red Sea | collected 2010 | reverse complement strand
CTTTGTAAAAAAATATCAGAAAAATATAAGGTTGTTCTTGGGGGACAAGGTTCAGATGAGTTATTTGGAGGATATGCAAGACATTTAATAATGAACTTTGAAAATGCTATTGTTAACCAAATTGACGATAAAATATTAAAAAATGATCCAAATTTAGAAGCTTTAATACCACTTCTAAAAATTTTGAAAGGTTACCATTTCCTTATTAAACGACATTTTAGTGATGGTTTGTTCGAAAACATTGAATCAAGATATTTTTCACTACTTGATAGATCAAAAAAAATAAGAAAATTATTTGAATTCGAAGAAAAAGAATACGAAGATCATAAAATAAATTTTCTGGATTTATTTAATGAAAAAAATAATTTAAAAAATTTAAGTCTTTCTCAGAAAATGTGTAATTTTGATTTAAAATATTTTTTACCCTCTTTACTTCATGTTGAAGATAGAATGTCTATGGCGTTTGGTTTAGAATCTAGAGTACCTTTTCTTGATAATGAGTTTGTTGATTTAAGTATGTCAATTCCTTCTAAAGAGAAATTCGATGGTCACAATCTTAAAGGAATACTCATTGAAACATTTAAAAATAAACTTCCAAAAGAAATTATTAATAGAAAAGATAAAATGGGGTTTCCTGTGCCATTAAAAGATTTAAATTTTTTTAGTAAATTTGTTAATAATATTAAGGAGAGCTTGGTGTCCAGAAATTTATCCTTTATAAATAAAAAAAATCTAAAAAATACCAATTTAATGCATTTACCTGAAAGAGAAATCTGGGCTTTAGTAAGTCTTGAAATGTGGTTTCAGAATTTTTTGGATAATAACAAAAAAATTAGATATAACTAAACGCTAGATTTGCCCCAATCATATTCTAATAAATTAAAAAATATGAAAATTTACAATTATATTTTTTTCTATAATATTGTATTTTATTAGTTTTTAATCAGTCTTTAATATTTTGTATGAAATTTTTAGTTAGTGGAGGATTTGGTCAAATTGGTTCTCATATCATAGAGAAACTGCTAGAAAAAAATTATAACAAAGTTTTAAATATAGATAATTTAAAGACTGGAAAAAAATATCATTTAAAAGATCATAAAAACCTTAAAAATATTACCTGCTCAATTGAGGATACAAATTTAATGAAAAGTGTTTTTGAGGATTTCAAACCTGATTTTGTAGTTCACACGGCTGCTTCATACAATGAACCTAATAATTGGATTCTTGATGTAAAAACTAATTGTATTGGTGGTTGCAATTTAATACAAGAGTCAGTCAAGCATAAGATTAAAAAATTTATATATTTCCAAACTTCGCTTTGTTATGGAAATAATCCTAAAGAATCTCCAATTTCATTGAATCATAGCATCAATCCTGAGGTAAATAGTTATGCAATAACAAAAACACTTGCCGAAAACTACTTAAAAATATCCGGTTTGAATTTTGTTTGTTTTAGATTAGCAAATGTAATTGGACCAAGAAATCTTACAGGACCTCTTCCCATATTTTATAAAAGGCTTAAGGCTAAACAAAATTGCTTTGTTACAAAATCTAGAAGAGACTTTGTATTTGTAAAAGATCTAGTTGAAGTTGTAATTGAATCTCTACAAAGCGAAAAGGCTAAGGGTTTTTATCACTTTTCATGTGGCAAAGATATATCCATTCTTGAATTGTATAATGAAGTTGCAAAAGGCATAGGTTTCAATAAAATTCCAAAGCCAGAAATAAAACCATTAGAAAATAATGAAGTTGAGTCAATCCTTCTCGATCCCTCAAAAACTTTTAAAGATTTTGGAAAAATAAAATTTACACAACTAGATAAAATCGTTAGCGATTCTATAAAATATTATGATGAATTTGGTGTTGGATCAACTTTTACTCATGCCAAAGATTAAAAAAATATTGATTACTGGTGGTTTGGGTTGCTTAGGATTAAACTTGGCAATTCACTTTTCAAATAAAGGTTATAATGTTAGTTTGGTAGACAACCTTACCACAAATGTAATCTCTCCAAATTCAATTCCTAGAGCTTTACTCTTTTTTTTTTGTGATATACAAAATTTTGATCAACTTGAAAAAATATTTGAATTTATAAAGCCAGATTTTGTAATTCACTCTGCAGCTTCCTATGATAATCCAAAAAATTGGATAAGAGATATTAAAACAAATGTTGAAGGAATTACAAATCTTATAAAATTATCAGAAAAATATTATGTGAAGAAGTTTATAAATTTTCAGACTATTCATTGCTATAAATCAAAAAAAAAAATTGACGAAAAATGTGACAAATTGCCGCTTGAGAGTTATCCTATATCTAAGGTTGCTGCTGAAGAACTATTAACCATATCATCATTAAATTTTATATCATTAAGATTGACAATTGTGTTTGGACCATGGCATTTTAATGGACCGATTCCCATTTTTTATAAAAAAATTTTTAAAAAACAACATTGTCTAATTTCTCAATCGTATAGAGATTTTTTATATATGGAAGATTTTTTAAGATTAATTGATAAATTATTGGAAATTAAAAAATATGATACTTCAATATTTAACGTTTCATCAGGTAAATTGTATTCAATTGTGGAAATATTCAATAAAATTTCTAAACTTATGAATAAGAAAACTGACTTTACTCTTTTGAAAGAAAAAGAAACTAAAATTAATATTAATTCCAATAAAATAAGAAAGTTTGCTAATTGGATGCCAATTTATAATATTAATGAAGGTCTTCGTAAACAAATTCTTTGGTTTAATGAAAATTTTGTTGGTGAATCACATAGCCATAATATTTTAAAAAATGAATAAATTTATTAGACAATTGATAATCAATAAGGAATTAATTTTCGAACTTACAAAAAAAGAGTTAAAAATTATACATAAAGGCTCTTTTTTAGGAATGTTATGGTTATTTATTCTCCCAATATTTCAAACATTAATGTATGTATTTCTGGTGTCTCTTTTAATTAATTTTAAATTTAATACAGATTATAGTATTTATGAGCACTCTTTATATGTTTTAGGTGGCATGATTCCATGGCAAATAATTTCAGGGTCAATACAAAAATCTCCAATGATTATTAGAGAAAAAGTTGAATATTTCAAGCAGGTTATATTTCCCGTACTTACTCTACCTATTATATCAATTTTTGTAAATTCTTTTGGCGTAATTATAAGTTTTATTTTATTTATAATTTTCTCATTGATATTTGAATTAATAAACTGGACTATTGTTTTTCTTCCTTTCTTAATGATTTTAACTTTTATGTTATTAATAGGTATTGGATGGATATTTTCTGTTATTGGGATTTTTATAAAGGATTTAAAAGAAATATTAACTGTTTTTTTTTCATTTATTATTTACCTCACTCCCGTTGTAATTAATAAAAATATGGTTAATGACTATTATTGGAATATTATAATGATGAACCCTTTTTCTCATTTAATAATCTGTTTTAGAAATATTTATTATGCTGAATTTTCTCCTTTTAGTTGGTTAATAATTACACTTTCATCCCTGATAATATTTTTATTTGGTTTTTGGGTTATTAACAAAACAAAATACATAATTGGTCATTATGTATGAATAATAATTCAATAAAAAATAATAGGTATAGTATTGAAATAAAAAATATTTATAAATCTTTTAAATGTTTTGATAACCCAGTAACAGGTCCAATTAAAAATTATTTATTTGGCAAAGTTTTATCAAAAAAAAATTTCAATGAATTCATTGCTATTAATAACTTATCTATGAAGGTTAAAAAAGGTGAAGTGATTGGAATTATTGGGCCAAACGGATCTGGAAAAACAACGTTGTTAAAAATAATAGCAAATTTACTCCAAGCTGATAAAGGAGAAGTAAATATTAATGGAAAGGTCACTGCTCTTTTAGCTTCTGGAGCAGGAATACACCCAGAATTTACTGGGAGAGAAAATATTTTATTTAATGGTTTAACCATTGGTCTTAAAAAAGAAGAAATATTAAATAAAATTGATGATATCATTAATTTTGCTGAGATTGGCTCATTTATAGATCAGCCATTCAGAACTTATTCAAGTGGAATGCAAGCAAGATTACTTTTTTCAGTTACAATGTATGTAAAATCAGAAATATTAATTATTGATGAGGCTTTATCCACAGGAGATGCCTATTTCGTTGAAAAATCTAAAGATAAAATTAAAGAATTTTGTAATTCAGGATCTACAATACTAATGGTTTCGCATAATATTCATCAAATTTCTGAATTATGCAATAGAGCATATCTTATTACTAATGGTCGGATTAATTGTAAAGGTAATACGGATTATGTAATTAAACAATACAATGAATGGAACTTTAAACGAAAAGGTGTAGTTAAAAAAATTAAATCAAATTTTAGTTCTTTTAGTGGAGATGAATCAATAATATTAACTAAAGTTCAAACTTTAAATAAAAAGTCAGAGAAAACTGTAATTTTTAAAAGTGGAGAAGAATTAAGGATTAAGATTTTTTATGAAAACCTGAAATTAAAAAAAAAAGTAAGGTTATGGGTTGGCTTTATTGACATGAAAAGTCAAATATGTTTCTCAGAAATAGGAAGAAATAAAGAATCTGTTTATTCTAATGGTCATATTTTTAAGCCAGATAAGAATGGATCCATATTTTTTAAATTTTCTCCATTGTATTTACAATATTCTAAAATTTCTTTGTGGATAATTTTTACAAGTGTAGATGGTAGCAAAATTTACTCAGAATATAAAAATGTATCGCCTATTGAAATTTCCGGGAGATACCAATCAATTTCTTATGCATCATACAAATTTTGGCATCCATATAAGATAATAAATGATTAGTCTTTTTTATGTAAAAAATATTAATATAAACCTGTCTCACACAATTTATATTCAAGAGTTAAAAAGAAGGAACTTAAATTTTTTAAAAATTTATAATGTAACTGATTTAGTTTTTAAAGATCTTAAAGAAATTTTAAAAAATTCTGATTATATATTTTTTGATAATTCACTATTTTCAGTTTTATTTGAGAGAAAATGGGAATATGAAAACTGTATTTATTATAAAAAAAAAGAAACGAAATTTTACGAACTATGTTTAAATTATATTTTAGATTCAAAGCTACCAATTATATATTTTTCAGGAGGATCGGATTTACACTGGTTCTCAATAAGTAATAAATATCCAAATTTTTTGAAAAATGTGGATGTTATAGTATGGCAATTTGATAATTTTAAAAATTCATTTAGCAATGTAGAAAAAAGATACAAGGATTATTGGATGAAAGAGGATGAAAATAAGACTGACCCTTTGAAAAATTGGAAATTTGTAACGCAAAATATAAAAAAAAGGATAGATTTTCAGCATTGTATTTCTGAGCAAGAAATTTTCACAAAAAATAAAAATTATAGATTTTGGGATATTTCTATTCCAGGAGTTAATTACAAAACTAGAATGATTGCGAAAAAATTAATAGATAGCTCGAAATTAAAATCATATCCATTTGATTTTTCAGAAAATATAATAAAAAAAATTCCTAGATTTTTTAAAACTTACTCAGATTTTAAAAAAAATTTATTATACATAAAACTAAGAAGACTTAACCAAAATTTTCTTCTGAGGAACTCAAAAATTGTTTATACATGTGGTTCAGGGCTTAAATATCCAGTTAGAAAAATCTTTGAAATACCAGCTCAAAAAGCTGCAATGATTTTGTATGGAAATAAAAATTATAATCATTTAGGATTTAAAGACGGAATAAATTGTATTTTTTCTGATCCTGATGATGTTTTAAATAACGCACAATTTCTTTTAAAAAATAAAAAAGTTAGAGAAAAACTAATTCTAAAATGTTATGAGTTAATTTTAGAAAAACATACATTAGCTTTTAGAATTGATACTTTAAGTATATGTTTAAAGAAAATATTAAAAAATACATTTCATAGCGCTAAATTTAAAAATGGAAACTACGAAATCCTCTGAACTAAAGCATCCTTTTTTAATAAATTATAAATCAATAAACTTTAGTAAATTGAAAAAATTTCTTTTTAAAAAAAATTCTTTTTTTATTTTACATAATTTTGAAGGAAAACTTGATAAAAAAAAAATTTTTAAATTAATTTATAATTTTAAAAAGACCTCTGACATTTATTTCAAAATAAAAATTAATTCATCTTTGGAGAGTAATATTTTTTTTTGGAGAACCTTTAGTTCGTTTAAATTAATTGTATTTTATCTTTTATTTGAATTTTCAAAAAAAATAAATGAAAAATTTAAAGTATTTACTTTCTCTCCAGTCAAATTTCTAAAAGTTGAAGAAAACTACAAACTCCTAAATTCATATATTACTGTTGATAAAATGAATAATATTGTTGATTATTCATTTCCTAAGAGTTTTCATTTAGCTTTATCTACAGGATGTAATTTAAAGTGTGGTATGTGTCCTTATCATAGTAAAGAATTCAGACAGATCCAAACAAATAACTACTTTAAAATTACTAAATCAATTAAAGGAAGTCTATTGATCAAAATTTTTAAAGAGATTGGAAAGTATAATTCACATGTTAGGCTTGGTCAGTATGATGAACCTTTCATGTATAAAAACTTAACTAATTATATATTAAAAGGAATGAGTTATGGATGTAGAATTTCAATAACTACTAATGGAACTTTAATTAATATTAATGAAATTCAGAAACTTTTAGATAAAAATTTATCAGAAATAAGCTTTAGTTTAGATGCAGCATCCACCAGTACCTACAAAAAGATAAGGCACGATGACTTTAAAATTCCAATTTTAAATCTAAAAAAAATCGTTGATATTAGAAATAAATTAAACTCAAAAACTGTAATTAGAGCATGTATGGTTGTTCAAAAAGATAATGAGCATGAGATCAAAAAATTTAAAGTAAAAATGAAAGAAATTGGGGTTGATGTTGTTAGTTTTTATAATCTAACAATCTATAAAAACAAAAAATGGATTAACAGTAAGTTAAACTTTGAGGTTCAAGATCAATCTATAACTCAAAAAAGAGAACCATGTTCACAACTTTGGAACCAAATGTCAATATATCCTGATGGCAAGGTTTCTTTGTGTTGTGCTACAACATTATATACAGGTTTTAGAGAAGATTTGCCGTATGTTGGGGATTTAAATAAGAATTCGATAAAATCGATATGGAATTGTTCAAAATATAAAACTATTAGGAAGGATGCTTTTAATAATAAGTATAATAACAGCGTATGTAGAGATTGTGAGATATGGTATAATCATAAAAATATACAAGCGTCAGATAAGCAAGGTAATCTAATACACAAAAACCCCTATGAAACCTTTGTTTTTTTTAAGTAGAAAGTTTTATGCAAAATGAATTAGATAAAATTAATAATAATGGATGGAATGTATCAAAAAAAATATGGAATAAATTAGATGATTACGAAAGATCCTATCTTATTTTTGAATTATCAAATAATAAATCAAAGCAAGTTTATAGAAAAAGACTAGATGCTTTAAGATTTAAAGATAAAAAAAAAATTCTTGACGCTGGGTGTGGGTTTGGACAATGGTCTATTATTTTATCAGAGAAAAATAAAATTGTTTATGGAATTGATACTTTAAAAAGAAGAATTGATATAGCTAAAACTTTAAAAAAACAAAATAAAGCCTCAAATTGTTTTTTTACTGTTGGAAATATGGAAAAAACAAGGTTTAAAAAAAATTATTTCGATTTAATCTTTTGTAATGGATCTATTTGGTTTACAAATTGTGAATCAACTTTAAACGAGTTTAAGAGAGTACTAAAAAGAAATGGTAGAATTTATTTTTCATTTGCTAATTTTGGTTGGTATCTAAAGTTACTAATTAAAGATGGTATAATAAAAAAAAATTCCATAAATTTTAGAAAATCTATAGAATTCATTTTTCGTTTTCTTCAAAAAAAAAAATCTAGAGTTTTTTTAACAAAAAAGTTTATTGAAAGACTTCTTCCAAATCAATTGGAAATTCTTGATTATGATTTTGAAGGAAAAATTGGATTGACTGAAAAAGTTAATATTAGTTTTTATGAAAGTCGGTTTTTATTTTTTCCATCAATGAATGAAATTTTATTAAGAAAAAAGTCATGAAAATTGGTTTTTTTGGAGCCACAGCCAACTCTCCATATAATTTTGCTAAAGAAATCTATAAAAATGGAAATAAAAACATACTTTTTATTATTGATCGAGATATGAAAAAAGTACAACAACACCCATTATGGTCGGACATCAAAACTTTAATGAATTACGAGGAATTTCAAAACACTTTTACTTGGACTTATAAAAAATGGATTAATTGGGAAAAAAGAAATAAATGGAAAAGACCAAATTGGGTAAAAGATTTTGTTATAATAAATAATAATGGTTTTTTTAAAAATAATTATGATCAAATAATTTTTGAATTAAATAAATGTGATGTTTTATTTTTAAATGGTACAAATATACTTAATAAGTCACAAAAAATTAATAAACCTTATATTATTTGGCCGCATGGAAGTGATATAAGAGTTACTGCAAATATTGAGAAAATTAAATTTAATGGAATAAAAAGTAGGATTAATTATTTTTTTTTTAGGTCTAGACTTAAAAGAGGTTTTAAAAGAGCAAAATTAATTGGTAGCCATACACCTAGTATATTAAATATTTGTAAGGAGAAGAAACTTAATTCAGCATATCAATGGATACCATTTCCTATTACTCTTTCTTTAAAACAAAAAATTAAACGTTCAAAAGTTCTAAATGATTTAGGGTTAAATATAAGCCAAAACAAAAAAATAATTTTTGTTCCTTCAAGAATAGATTATGAAGTTAAGCAACAAAATATAATATTAGATGCATTTAGTTCCAGTGATCTAGATGAATATGTCTTAATTTTTTCAGGTTGGGGAAAAGACTATAAAAATCTCAAAAATAAATCTAGAAAAAATAAAAATATTTTTTTCCTTGAGTACTGTTTAAGTCAGATATATTTAATAGAGTTTTTTAAAATATCTGATATTGTTATAGATCAATTTAGTGGATGGGCGGCTTATGGTACAGGTTTTCTAGAAGCCGTATCCACGGGTTGTCCAGTTATAACAAATATTATTGATGAAGAGTTTGTAAATATCGGTTGGAACCCACCCCCAGTAATAAATGTCAAAAATAAAAATGAACTACAAAATATTTTTAAAAAAATTAAAATGAAAACAATTAATTTGGGTAAGATTTCCGATGAGTTGGTTTTATGGCTCAAACAGAACCATGATAGTAAAGTTTATTCAAAAATGCTTTTGGAAAAATTAAAAAAAATACTAGATGCCACTTAATTTTTTTAAAAAACCAAATAGTTCAGATTCAACATTATTTTGTTATAATGATAAATTAAATAATAATATTCGACCGTACCCATATCCTTATAAATCAGCAATATCAATATCTAACGATCCAGACTTTACTGATTTTGAGTTTTTTGAGGAATTAATGAAATTCCTTAATACTGACCAAAAGACTGAATTTGGATATGGTGTTAACTTAGAATTAACTAGTGGAACTTTTTTGTATAATAAAAAAAAGGATGATTTATCACTTTTAAGATTAACTAATAAAAACAAATTCAAAGTTTACAATGATCGTCTTTTAGACTATGCAAAAAATAAATGGTTTGATACAAACCATAGCTATGCAGATTTAGGCCATAGAGATGACTTTAACAGGAAAATTTGTTTAGAACTTTTTGAAAAATTAAATAACCTCGATATCAAATTTGATATTTTCACTAATCACGGAAATAAGGAAAATTTTTGTAATGTTGGGGATTATTATTCTCATTTTGGTGATGATAAAGAAAGTAATTTCTATCATACTGATATTTTAAAAAAAAATGGATATAATTTTTTTTGGATGGATAATTCTCAACACCCAATATTCAAAGGGAGTGGTTACTTTATTGATCCTGACTTAAAAAAATATAAAGTTAAATATAATTTAAAATTTGATGATTATTTCACAAAAAAAATATTTAAAGATGGTAATAAATTTTTAACCTTTTTAAGATTTAGAGGGACTGGAAAAGATTCGCCATCATTGATGAATTTAAATAATCAAGTTAATATGATTGATTGGAGTTCAATGAAAAATAACAATGGTTTTTTGATTTTTTACCAACATCTAGGCATTTTAAAAAAAAAAAAAATTCTTAAATCTGATATTCCATTTCTTATTAAGGAAAAGCTTCTTGACCCTTTTTATTTTTTAAAAGAGGAAAAAGAGAAAGGAAATATTTGGGTTTCAGGATTATCAAGACTTTT
>MDTE01007059.1_pt1 | contig 10317 bp, 10 predicted proteins | sample 811231 | NCBI WGS metagenome assembly MDTE01 (sample SAMN05326651, study PRJNA326480) | marine metagenome | isolation source: seawater | place: Indian Ocean: Red Sea | collected 2010 | reverse complement strand
GGCGTGAGGTTCACCCGGTCGGTGACATCACCGACCGCATAGATGTGGGGAACGGACGTGCGTGAATCAGCATCGACTCGGATTCGTCCGTTCTCCACCACCACACCGGCAGCATCGAGACCCAGACCCTCCAACCAGGGACGCCGACCCGTGGCCATCAACACACCACCGCAGGGCAGCTCCAGACCATCCGACAGCTGGACCGTGAGATCAGCGGGCTGACCACTGACCGCCGTGACGCTGCGTTCCAGCAACACATGAATCCCCTGCTCCTGCAGCCCCTCCAGCACGGCATCAGCCAGCTCCCGGTCAAACCCCCTGAGCAGACCTGAGCCCCGCACCACCTGGGTGACCTCGACGCCGAGGCCGCGAAGGATGCAGGCGAATTCGCAGGCGATAAAGCCCGCTCCCACCACCACCACCGCCTGAGGCAACTGCTCCAGGTTGAACATGTCGTCACTGATCCAGGTGTGTTCGATGCCGGGGATGTCCGGACGCACCGGCCGACCTCCAACCGCCACCAGAACATGCGCAGCGGAGAGTTCCCGTTGGATCGGACCGCCCCGATCGGTTGCAATGCCGATGCTCCGGTCGGACAGGAATCGTCCCCAGCCGTCGATGCGCTCAACACCCGCCTTGTCCAGAAAACTGAGATGCAGCTGATTGAGCCGATCCACCTCGGCCCGCACCCGGCGAAACAACTCCGCAACATCGCTCTCAACCGCCCCAAGGGTGAGGCCATAGGCCGGTGCATCCCTGAGCTGATGCCTTGCCTGGGCGCCATACACCAACAGCTTCTTGGGGACACATCCCCGGATCACACAGGTGCCGCCGACGCGGTCGCCCTCAACAATGGCCACCCTTGCCCCATGCCGTGCCGCCCGCTTGGCTGCGGCCAAACCGCCAGATCCAGCCCCAAGAACCAGCAGATCAAAGGTCGACTCAATGGCCATGGCAGCAGTGGCAGGGCGTCAATTCTCCTGACGCGGAGGATGCCTGTCGACGTGCCACCTGACACGTGGCAGAAGGTAAAGGAAGAATTATGGTCAGGACAAGATCGGCTCAAGGGCACGTGAAGAGACGTGGACCCGAGCCCGCCGACACCTACCCATGAAAAAAACCCAACGTTCCAAGCCACAGCCCCCAGATCTCGAGCAGCAGGTGCTTCAGCGTCGCGACATCGTGATGATGCTCACCTCCGATGACATGACTCTCCGGCTCAAGCAACTGGCCAGGGAGGGCCGCCAGGACGACTGTCTGGCCCTGATGCAGGAACTGGGGGACTGGCAGTCCTATGGACGCGGTGATCTCTCCCCGATCCTCCATGCCCCCTACATCGGCTCCAACTGAAGCGCTCTCCTGGTCGGCTTTAGAGGATCTGAGCGTCAACCAATCCGAACGCACCCAGGGGCCGACCAATGCCCAGGCGGTGCTCCGCTTGTTCGGCGAGGCGGAGAGTTCGGTTCGCGTCACTCTCTATCGCGATCACCATGCCTGGTGCCCGTACTGCCAGAAGGTGTGGTTGTGGTTGGAATTCAAGCGAATTCCCTATCGCATCCGCAAGGTAACGATGCGCTGCTATGGCAGCAAGGAACCCTGGTTTCTGCGCCTTGTCCCCAGCGGCATGCTGCCGGCCCTCGACCTCGACGGCCGGCTGATCACCGAAAGCGATGAGATCCTCCTGCAGCTGGAGGCGACCTTCGGGCCCCTCGGCCAGCCGATGACCAGCCCGGACGTGCGCTCACACCGGCAGCTGGAACGGCTGCTGTTCAGGGCCTGGTGCCTGTGGCTGTGCAGCCCGGGGCTCAGCCCGAAGGACGACCGTCGCGCCATGGAGCAGTTCAGGCGGATTGCCCAACAGTTCGAACAGGCCCTGCAGCAATCACCTGGCCCATTTCTCGATCCAGCGGCACCGGGGACGGCTGATCTGGTGTTCGTGCCCTACGTGGAACGCATGAATGCCTCACTGGCTTACTACAAGGGGTATCGACTGCGCCACGAGCATCCGGCCATTGATGCCTGGTTCCAGGCCCTCGAACAGCTGGCCACCTATCGGGGCACCCAGAGCGATCACCACACCCATGCCCACGACCTCCCTCCCCAGATGGGGGGCTGCTGGTCCAACAACTCCGATGCGGCTCGAGCCATGGCCGCTCGGATCGATCGCGGTGATGGGCTCGCGGACGACGAAGCCCGTTGGGACTCCGACCACAGCACACATGCAGCGGCCATCGCCCTTGGGCGGGTGCTGCGTCACCGCGAACCGTTGTTGCAGCGCAACCCACTGGGCCGAGCCGGCTTTGATCAACCACTCCGCTGCGCCCTGACCAACCTGATGGGCCAAGGCACCCCCTGTCCCGACCGCGGCAGTGCCGCCGCGCTTCGCTACCTGCGCGATCGGATCTCGGTTCCGCGGGACATGCCTCTGCCGGCGGCTCGGCTCTTGCGTCAGGCGCTCGAGCGGACCGCTGCCATCGATGGACCGGATCAACCCCCACCGCTGCCGATCCGGGACCGGTTCGACCAGGACCCAACAGCATTTGTGGGTCGGCCATAGTGAGCGTCTTGGCACCAGTGGTGTGACCCTCGACCTGTCTGGCTACCAACCGATTCCGGAAGCCGGACGCCAGAGCGAGCTGATTGAGATCCCGATTGCCAGCCTTCAGCCGACGCAATGGTGCATCGGTCTGGCGGAGGTATGGGCCCGGCAGGAGGACTTCGCCGGCGAAACCCGCCAGCAACGACAGGATTACCTCAAGGGCAAACCCGTGCCACTGGTCCGCAGCGCTGCCGGTGAGGTCTGGATGGTGGATCGCCACCACCGACTTCGGGCGCTGCTGGGGCTGGATTCCCACTCCACGGCCTGGGGGTATGTCATCGCAGAGCTGCCCACCAGTGACCGCAGTGATGTGCTGAGGTTTCTCGAACAGCAGGGGTGGCTGTACCTGATCGACGGACGGGGCGCTGGACCGCGTCAGCCGATGGAGTTGCCCCGAACCCTGCTCGATCTGGAGGATGACCCCTACCGCAGCCTGGTGTGGAAACTGAAGAAGGAGGGCTTCATCAAGCCGCAGCCGCAGATCCCTTATCACGAATTCCGCTGGGGTGCCTGGCTGCGTCGACGGCCCTTACCTCCCTTCAGCTCCCGGCAACTCAACCCAGCACTGGCACCGGCCCGGCGTCTTGTGTGTTCAGAGGCGGCCAGCGGCATGGCGGGCTGGAAAGGCGACAAGAAATCCTGCCGCTGATCAGCGTTTGCGCCTGGAATCAATCTGCAGCAGGTCCTGGACCTTCTGAACCTGCCCGGCCAGCTTGGGGTCGCTGGCCAGTTTCTTCTCCACCTGTTCGATGGCGTACATCACCGTGGTGTGATCCTTGCCGCCGAAGGTGTCGCCAATGCGCGGCAGACTCAGATCGGTTCCCTTCCTCATCAGATACATCCCCACCTGACGGGCCTGGCTGACGGCTCGGCGGCGGGTGCTGCTGAGCAACTCCTCAGCGGTGACATCAAACACCTCCGAAACCTTGTCGATCACCTGCTGGGGTGTGACTTCAACACCTTGTCCGGTCGGATCGAGCATCGGAGCCACCGACTCCACCGTCATCGGCAGCCCCGTGATCGAAGCGAAGGCCACCGCACGGGTCAGGGCCCCCTCAAGTTCACGGATGTTTGAGGTGAAACGCCCCGCCAGGTAATGGATCAGATCCCGCGGCAACGCCATCCGTTCCTGCTCAGCCTTCTTCTGAAGGATCGCCATGCGGGTCTCTAGATCCGGGGCCTGGATGTCTGCAATCAGGCCCATCTGAAACCGTGAGATCAAGCGCTGCTGCAGCCGTGGGATCTGACTTGGGGGACGGTCACTGGCAATCACCACCTGTTTACCGGCTTCATGCAAGGCATTGAAGGTGTGAAAGAACTCCTCCTGGGTGTACTCCTTGCCTTCGATGAACTGGATGTCGTCCACCAACAGCAGATCCGCTGCCCGATAACGGTCCCGGAAGGCCTTCATGCCGTCCTTGCGAATGCTGTCAATCAGATCGTTGGTGAACGTCTCGGTTGAGACATAGGAGACCCGGGCCGAGGGATCGATCTCCAGCCGGTAGTGGCCGATGGCCTGCATCAGGTGGGTCTTGCCCAGGCCGACACCACCACAGATGAACAGGGGATTGAATTCACGGCCGGGGGCCTCGGCAACCGCCAGCGCAGCAGCATGGGCCATGCGACTGTTCGGACCGACCACGAACCGGCCGAAGACATAACGCGGGTTGAGCCCCGGCAACACCCGACGCGGCGGCCGCGTCGGAGCGGATTCCCGAGGAGCCGCTGAGTCTCCTGGGGCCGAGGCCGGCTCCAGCGGGTCTTCCCCCTCGCTGGTGGTGCCTGGTGAAGCCACAGCGGAATCGGCCAGAACCACCACCTGCACCGGACCACCGCAGGCCTCACTGGCCAACTGGGTGATCGACGGCAGCAACTGCTCCCTCAGCCTGACGCCAGCGAAAGGATTCGGGGCGAGCAGACGCAGCTCTCCATTGGCAAAGCCGCTGCAGACCGTGGGCCGGATGAAGGTCTCGAAGGTGGGTTTGCTCAGCTTGTTCTGCAGCCCCCCACGCACCTTGCTCCAGAGCTCCTCGCCCGTCAGCACCACACCGCTATCCCTTGAACGCTGAATCTACGCACGCTGCTCGGAACAGTCCGCTTTTAATGAATCGGCAGACACCAAGCATCAATGCCGCCTTCGCTGCGTCTGATCGGATTGACACTGATCGCCACCAGCCTGAGCTCCTGCAGTCTGCTCAGAGACCTGAGCGGCGGAGTGGAAGCCCCGACGGCGGAGCCACCGCCTGTGGTGCACGATCAACCGCGGACCGCCCCGTTACAACCCGGGGAGAATGTGATCGTCAAAGCGGTCGAGCGGGTCGGTCCTTCCGTGGTGCGGATCGACACCGAGAAGGACATCAACAACCCGATGGGTCAGCTGTTCGGCCTTGGCCCCTCCACCCAACGGCAGCAGGGCCAGGGGTCGGGGTTCATCACACGATCCAACGGCCTGATCTTCACCAACGAGCATGTGGTGCGAGGAGCGGATCGGGTCAATGTGACGTTGCCCGACGGGCGCCGTTTCCAAGGCACCGTTCTCGGCGGCGATCCGCTGACGGACGTTGCGGTGGTGAAGGTGGTGGCTGAGAACCTGCCAGTGGCGAGTCTCGGCAATTCCGACCAACTGCGCCCTGGGGAATGGGCCATCGCCATCGGGAATCCCTTTGGTCTGAACAACACCGTCACCGCAGGCATCATCAGTGCCGTCGATCGGACCGATGCCAACATCGGCGAGGGTCAACGGGTTCCGTACATCCAGACGGATGCGGCCGTCAATCCCGGCAACAGCGGGGGACCCCTGATCAGTGCCGCCGGCGAAGTGATCGGCATGAACACGGCCATTCGCAAGGCCCCTGGAGCGGGTCTGAGCTTCGCGGTGCCGATCAACCTCGCCAAACGGATCGCTCAGCAGATCGTGAGCACCGGCCAGGCTTCCCACCCCTTCATCGGTGTGCGGCTGCGCAGCCTCACGCCTCAACTGGCACGGGAGATCAATGCCACCAGCACCCGCTGCACCGTTCCCGTTGTGGACGGTGTTCTGGTGGTGGATGTGGTGCCCGACACTCCGGCGGAGACCGCAGGAATCCGCCAATGCGATCTGATCCGAGCCGTGAATGGAACCACCGTGGAGAATCCATCCGCGGTGCAGCTGGCCGTCGATCGCGGCCGCGTGGGGCAACCGATGCAGATCACCATCGAACGCAACGGCCTTGAGCAGAACCTGGAGGTTCTGCCCAGGGAACTACCCCGCCAGCGCTGAGGTGGCCCCATCGGCCGCTCTGGTGCTGATGGCCCGCTGGCCGGCGCCGGGGCGTTGCAAACAGCGGCTGGCGGCAGACATGCGCTCAGAACTGCGCCTCCATCACAGCGATGAGCGCAGTGCTCGCCTGCAGACCCGGCTCACAGATCACACCATCGCTGTGGCCCGGGCCTTGCATCGCCAGGCGAAGGTCACACCTGTGCTGGCCATCAGCGGACTGGGTCCGGGCCAGGCCCGGAGGTGGGGCAAGCACCATGGCATCGACGAGATCCATCTGCAGGGCCAGGGACATCTCGGAACCCGGTTGAAGCGCCAGTTACTACGCCAGCGGCATCGCCGCTCCTCAGTGCTTGTGGTGGGCAGCGACTTGCCTGACTTCAATCGACGCGACCTGCTGATGGCCCTGGAGAGCCTGCACAGCCATGAGCTCGTGCTGGGGCCCGCCGCTGACGGCGGCTACTGGCTGATCGCCCTGTCCAGCTCGCTGATGCAGACCCCCCAGCGTTGGCCGCTGGCCGGTATCCCCTGGGGGAGCGCCGAGGTGTGCGACCGCACGCTTGAGTCAGCCGAACGCAACGGCCTTTCCGTGGATTTTCTTCCGCAGCGGCAGGATCTTGATCACCTGCGTGACCTCAACCGATGGCAGGGCTGACCATCCTGATTCCGACGCTGAATGAAGCGCGTCGGCTGCCACTGCTGCTGGCCGATCTGGCCCGCTGGGCCTATGGGGCCCAGGTGATCGTCGTGGATGGGGACAGCCGGGATGCCACCCGACAGACGGCCGCCCTGGCCGGCGTCCAGACACTGACCAGTCAGGAACGGGGACGGGGGCAGCAACTGATCGAAGGGATGGCCGCTGCACGCCATGACTGGACCCTGGTGCTCCATGCCGACAGCCGCCTGCCACCAGACTGGTGCAGGGCTGTTCAACAGGTAATGCAGTCCCCACAGGCAAGACGCGATGCCTGGTACTTCGACTTCCAGGTGGAAGCCCGCGGTCCGATGCTGTGGCTGCTGGAGCGTGGCGTCGCCCTGCGCAGCGGCCTGGGTCAGCGGCCCTACGGCGACCAGGGGCTGCTGATCCACCGCACGGTTTATGCAGCCAGCGGTGGTTACCGGCCGATCCCGTTGATGGAGGACCTGGATCTGGTGGAGCGCATTGCACGCCACCACAGGCTGCGACGTCTGGGCTGCCGATTGATCACCAGCAACCGCCGCTGGCAGGAGCAGGGGGTGATCAGCAGGGCCTGGCAGAACTGGATGTTGCGACGCCGCTGGCGGAACGGCACGGCCGCAGATCAACTGGTGGACGATTACACGCGCTGAACGCCGTACGAATCAACTGGCATACCAGAAGGCACAGCGATGCTGCTGCGGCTCCAGCTCCCAGCCCTGGCGCTGGTAGAAGTTCACCACGCCTGGATCGGCAAACAAACTCACGCGCTCCGTCCCCATCGCCTCCAGGGCCTCCAGCACGTAGACCATCAGCTGACTGCCCAGGCCACTGCCCTGATACAGCGGGTGCACGGCCACGTCCCAGACCGTGGCTTCGAAGACCCCATCACCAGTACAGCGGGCAAAGCCCACCAGGCGGGGGATGCGGGGATCGTGCCGCCATAGACCGACGGTGAGCAGGCTGTTGGCCAAGGCCTTACGCACCCGGCGCACCGGCCGCCGACTCCAGCCCACCGCTTCCAGCAACTGCTCCAGCTCCACCAGGTCAAAGGGATGCCGTTGGCTGAACACCAGAGTGAGTTGATCGTTGGCAGAGGAACACAAACGAGCCTCCTCGCCGTACTGCTCGAGCAGTGGGGCCGCGGGAATGTCCAGAGGAGAGCTGATCACAGGCGGGCCAACCCCTTTTCCTGCAGCTCCGCCAACTGGGCGTAGAGCCCACCCCTGGCTCGCAAGTCCAGATGCGTGCCCTGTTCGATCAGCTCACCCCGGCGCAGCACCAGGATCCGATCCGAGGCCTCCACCGTCGCCAGGCGGTGGGCGATCACCACAGCCGTGCGTTTCTGCAGCAGCCGGTCGAGATCACGCTGCAAGCTGGCCTCCGTGGCGGGATCCATGAAGGCGGTGGCCTCATCCATCACCAGCACTGTGGGATTACGGATCGCCACCCGGGCCACGGCCAGCAGCTGACGTTCTCCGGATGAGAGATTGCCGCCCCGCTCCCGCAACTCCGTCTCCAAACCAGCGGGCAGCCGCTGCAACAGGTCGTTCAGCCCCAGATCACGGCAGATTCCAGCCAGCTCCTGATCGCTGATCTCGGCATTGAGCCGCAGGTTGTCGGCCACGTTGCCGCTGAACAAAAAGGTGTCCTGCAGCACGACGCCCAGCTGACGGCGCAGATCCGCGATCGGAATCGAACGGATGTCGCGACCATCCAGAAGAATGCGGCCCTGCTGCGGCTCATACAACCGGCACAGCAAACGGATAACGGTGGTTTTGCCGGATCCCGTCGGTCCCACCAACGCCACGTGTTCCCCGGGCGCAATGCGGAAGGAGAGATTGCGAAGGATCGGCTCATCCGGGCGGTAACAGAAGCTGACGTTTTCGAAAATCACTTCACCCAGTCCGGCGGAACTGAGGGGAGTGGCATCGGGATCCTCCACGATCTCCAGGGGCTGCTCCATCAGTTCACCGATCCGCTCCACCGCCGTCAGGCCACCCTGAATCTGGGTGAAGCGCTCCGCCAGCTGGCGCAGCGGATCGAACAGACGCTGGGAATAGAGAATGAACGTGGTGAGGATTCCCAGGCCCATGGAGCCGGACGTCACCATCCATCCGCCCAGGGCCAGCACCAGGGCCACCGCTCCCAGGGACACCCATTCGAGGAACGCGGAGATGCTGCTATCGAAGAAAATCGTTCCATTCACCGCACGGCGATAGGCGAAACCGGTGCGTTGAAAGCGCTCGCCGTTGACCTGTTCGCGCCGGAACATCTGGACCACTTCCAGGCCCTGAAGGTTTTCCTGAAAGTCGGCGTTGAGCTGGGACAGCTCCTCACGGACGCGGTAATTGGCTTTGCGATAGCGCTTCTGCAGCCAGATCACCATCCCGGTGACGGGCAGCTGAGTGCAGAGCAGCAACAACCCAAGCCGCCATTCGATCAGAAGCATCGAACCGGCAATCACCAGCAGGCTGACAAGGTCGCCGAGAACACCGACGGCACCACTGCCGAAGACCTCCGAGAGGGCATCGACATCACTGGTGAGCCGGGTGAGCAACTTGCCCACGGGCATCCCGTCGTGAAAGCGCAGGGACAGCGACAGGGCATGACGGAACAGGTCATCACGGATCCGTGCGGTGAGCCGCTGGCCCACGGCCTGGATGTTGAAGGTCTGCACCCCCTGCAGCGCCAGGCGCAACATCACCGACACAAGCAGCAGCGAAACGATCAGTCGAATGGCTGCAGCGGTGCTGAGCCCCTCAAGCCAGGGGAGACTGGATTCATTGCGCAGCACACTGATGGCCTGACCCACCAGCAGGGGCTGAATCGCTCCGGCGATGGCCACCGGCACCAGCAGCACCAGGGTCAGCAGCAGGCGTCGGCGGTCATGGACGAGATAACGCCCCAGACGGCGCACCCGTCTCCAATCGCTGATGACGCTCATCCAGCGGCTCCTGCAGCATTGGAGGCCGTCCGCACCGCCTCAACAATGGCGCCCAGTGATCCATCGTCGAGACGCATGGACAGGGGGTGACCCACCAGGCGAGCTGTGGACTGAAACAGATCCTCGATCGCCACCAGGCCGTTGTCCTTCAACGTGCGTCCGGTGGCCACCAGATCGACGATGGCCTCCGACATGCCGGTGATCGGACCGAGCTCCACCGATCCATTGAGATGCACCAGCTCGACCGGCAGATCGAGGGCATCGAAATACTCACGGGCGCAATGGGTGAACTTGCTGGCCACCCGGCAGTGTGGCGGAAGATCGGCGGCGCGCTCGTAACCGCTGCTGGCCTTCACCGCAACAGCCATCCGGCAACCGCCGAAACCCAGGTCCACCAGCTGAGCCACCGGCAATTGGTGCTCCTTCAACACATCGAAACCGACCACCCCCAACTGGGCCTGGCCGTAGGCGACGTAGGTGGGCACATCGCCATTGCGCACCAGCAGGGCCCGCGCCCGACCGCAAGGGGTCGGCAACATCAATTGGCGGTTGTCCTTGTCCAGTACAGCGGAGAAGTCAAGGCCAGCTGCGGCAAAACGCGCCACTGATTCCTTGAGCAGCGCTCCTTTGGCCAACGCGACGGTGATCATGGGTCCAGCGTTGACCGCGTTACCAGGCAGGACTTTAACGATGCAATCCTCCCTCCATGCCCTGCCGGTGCTGCAGGACAACCTTGTTTGGATCTGGGTGCGGGGTAATGAGGCCGCTGTGGTGGATCCTGCGGTGTCCGATCCTGTCGTCGACTGGTTGCAGGAACGGCAGCTGCAACTGCGTGCGGT
>MDTE01156858.1_pt1 | contig 10318 bp, 10 predicted proteins | sample 811231 | NCBI WGS metagenome assembly MDTE01 (sample SAMN05326651, study PRJNA326480) | marine metagenome | isolation source: seawater | place: Indian Ocean: Red Sea | collected 2010 | reverse complement strand
TTTATTTGGTATTTTTTTGCATAATTTAAACAATCTCTTTTGATTTCATTTTTTTTCAATTGGCTTAAAATTAAATTTAAATCTTTTTGATTTCTTTTACTTTTTGTAAACAATTTTTTAATTATCATGTAGTCTGGTTTTGATACTTTCTCTAATAATAGAATGATAGGAAGAGTAACTTTTCCTTCCATAAAATCTTTACCAATTTCTTTTCCAGTTTTTTTATCTCCAAAATAATCCAAAGTATCATCTATTATCTGAAAAATAATTCCAAAATTTATTCCTAATTTATAAAGATTAACAATTTCTTGATTTTTCTTTCCTGTAAGGATTGCCGGAACTTTCATCGCTGCACCAAAAAGTTCAGCTGTTTTTAATGAGATAATTTTAATATATTCACTGGATTTTAAGGTAACATTGTTTTCATTTGATAATTGTAAAAACTCTCCCTCTGAAATCTTACTACTAACTTCAGATAAATGTTCCATAGCTTTTAAAGATTTCCCCTGAGTCATTAGTTGAAATGATTTGGAGAACATAAAATCCCCTAGTAAAACGCTAAACTTATTATTCCAATTCTCATTAATGCTTTTTTGACCTCTTCTTATAGTGCCTTTATCAATAACATCATCATGCAATAAGGTAGCTGCATGTATAAACTCTAAAGCAGCCGACATATATGTGTCTGTTTTTAATTTGGTGTAGTTTTTGTTTATCATTTTGCTCGATAACAGACACATTACAGGCCTTAGTTGTTTTCCTCTTTTTTTAAAAAAATATTGCCCCAACTTAGGTATGATAGGAATATCGCTAGCTATGTAGTTGTTTATGATACTATTTGTGTTATTTAACTTACCTTGAATTTCTTTATGTATTAGTTGTATAGTTTTACTAAATGAAACTTCAGACATCTTGATGAATTTATACACTAAAGATCATTTACTGGAGAATAAAATCGTTTATTTCCAGCCTCAACAAGGCTATCGAAGTGGTATAGAGCCCATAATTTTAGCCGCTCAAGCTAATTATAATGATAAATCTATCTTAGATTTAGGATCGGGTTGTGGGCCAATTTCATTAATCCTAGCTCATAGATTTCCAAACGCTGAAATAGTTGGTCTTGAAAACAATACTGTCCATTTTGAGTTATCTCAAAAAAGTAAAAAGGAAAATAGATTTAATAATGTTGAATTTAAGTATGAAGATGTTTGTCTTTTAAATCAAAAATATATGAACTATTTTGATTTAGTCCTTTCTAATCCTCCTTTTTTTTTTGAAAATCAAATAATTAAATCTAAAAATGACTCAATTAATAATGCAAAGTATATTTCTAAAGATAAATGTGAAATATGGTTTAAAAATTTAATTAATTACACTAATGATAAAGGAAGAGCTTTGATAATTAATCGTTTTGAGAATGTTGATTTTATGCTTGGAATTTTTAGTCATTATAATCTAATAGTTGAAATTACACCTATTTTATCGTTTAAAGACACTAAACCGAAAAATGTCCTAATATCATTAAAGAAAAATGAGAATTATGTAGAAAAAATTAAAAATGAAATTATTATTCACTCAAATTCATCAAAGTATTCAAAGCAAGTAGAAGATTGGTTTAAATAATGTTTTCAAATTCTAAAAACGTAATATCGATTGATTTAAAAGGCATGATTGCTTCTGGGGGTAGGGCGCCTTTAAATATGGATAATCTCCATGGATTATTTGGAAAAATTAATAAAATGAAATTTGATGCCCTCTCTTTAGTAATCAATTCACCTGGAGGATCTCCTGTTCAATCCTCTCTAATTGGACAAAAAATTAGAGAGATCACTGAAAAGAAAAATATTAAATGTTATTGTTTTGTAGAAGATGTTGCGGCTTCTGGCGGATATTGGCTAGCATGTTCTGCAGATGAAATTTATGCTGATGTTAATTCGATTATAGGATCAATTGGGGTCATATCTGGTGGATTCGGTTTTACTGAACTTATTAAAAAAATTGGAGTGGAAAGAAGGGTATTTACAGCAGGAGAAAACAAAAGTTTTTTAGATCCTTTTCTTAAAGTTAATAAAAAAGATGAGATAAAACTTAAAGATTTACAGAAAAAAATTCATCAAAATTTTATAAATTGGGTTAGTTCTCGACGAGGTAAAAAAATTAAAGAAAAAGATTTTAAACAGATTTTTTCAGGAACTTTTTGGTTATCAGAAGAGGCTAAATCGCTAGGTCTGATTGATGGTATTTCTTCAGAAAGTTCTTTTTTTAAAAAAAAATTTGGTGAAAAGGTAAAAATTAAAAAAATCAAACAACCCAAATCACTTAAGCAGAAACTTGGATTAGGGATCTTTTCTTCTTCATCAGATGAGTTAATAGCTAAAGCCAAAGAAGAGTTAATGTTTAATAAATATGGACTTTAGTTTTACATTATGACTGCAAAAAACATGGAAGATTTAGTCTCTCTTTGTAAAAGGAGAGGGTTTATTTTTCCTTCTAATGATGTTTATGGCGGTATGAAGGGCCTATATGATTTTGGCCCAATGGGTGTAGAGCTTAAAATGAATCTTAAAAACTCATGGTGGAAATCCATTGTATATGAGAGAGATGATATTGAGGGCCTAGACTCAACAATCCTTACTTCTCCTACTGTTCTCAAATATTCAGGTCATGAAGATACTTTTTCAGACCCATTAGTTGATTGCAAAAAATGTAAATCTAGATGGAGAGCAGATCAACTTGAAAACAATCAATGTCCTTCTTGTGCTTCTAATGATTTAACTGAACCAAGACCTTTTAATTTAATGTTCAAAACAGCTATTGGCCCCGTAGATGATGGTAGTTCTTTTGCATATCTTCGACCTGAAACGGCTCAACAAATTTTTGTGAATTTTAAAAATATTATTGATTCAACTAGCAGAACTCCTCCCTTTGGAATAGCTCAAATTGGAAAATCTTTTAGAAATGAAATTACACCAAGAAATTTCATCTTTCGTGTTAGAGAGTTTGAACAAATGGAATTAGAGTTTTTTGTAAAACCGGGTTCCGATGAAGATTGGCATAAATATTGGGTTGATCAAAGGCTAAAATGGTGGTCTGAGCAAGGTGTCAGTTCTGATAAATTAAAATTATTGGAGGTTGAAAAGGAGGAGTTATCCCACTATTCCAAAGCTACTTTCGATATCATGTATGAGTTTCCTCATGGCCTAGAAGAACTTGAAGGTGTCGCTAATAGAACAGATTTTGATTTAGGTTCTCATACTAAAAACCAAGAAGATTATGAAATTAAAGCTAAAGTAACTCCAAATAAGAGTTCAACAACTAAGCTAGCTATTCAAGATCTTGAATCCAAAAAATGGTACATACCCTTTGTTATTGAACCTTCGGCAGGAGTAGAAAGAGGTGTCCTTGCTATTTTGAATGAAGCTTATACTCAAGAAGATGAAAATAATCGTACTGTTTTGAAATTAAAATCACATTTATCACCAATCAAAGCAGCGGTAATACCGCTAAAAAGAAACAACTCAGACTTAGTCAACTTAGCTAATAAAATCAAAAGTGAACTACAATCTCTAGGTCTTGGAAGAGTCATGATTGAAAATTCTGGAAATATTGGAAAGAATTATCGTCGTCATGATGAAATAGGTACCCCAATGTGCATCACTATTGATTTTGAAACATTAGAAAACCAATCCGTGACTGTAAGAGATAGAGATACAATGAAGCAAGAAAGAGTTGATTTAAGTAACATATCTACTTACTACTCAAATTACTTTAAAAATAACTAAACTTTTCTTAAACCTAATTCACTTTCAAAATTCAAAAATTCGATATTTTTCGGCAATCTTAGAACTAAAAAATTTTTAAATTCAATTAATAGTTCAAAATCATCAGGTAAATTCAAGGTATTTTGATTAATTTTTTCAAAAATGAGGATATTTTTTTTTTGTAGTTGCCTATGTTTGATACGTGATACAACCTCTTGGCCCACAAAGCACCCTTTTTGATAATTTATATATTCATCATGGACTTCTGATGGATTTAAAGTGGAATGTGGGAGAAAATTTGCATCTATCTTTCCCATTTTCAAGGAGTCAAGGAAGTAACTTTCTCCAAAATTAGCTTTATCTAATTGAAATTTTTGTAAAGAAATATCTGAAAGTTTTGCATATTTTTCAAGATATGAGAGTAAATCTGATTGGTCATTAGAACAAATTATCTCTAAACAATCGTTCATTAAGATAATTTTAATTTCAAATAATATTTTACCCTGAGGTGTTAGGATATAACTATAAAGACTTTTAGATTCATTCAAGATATCGTTAGTTATAATATTTTGAATAAAATCAATTCTTTCTTCTCCATAAATCAGAATTTTAATTGGATTTGGTGTTTCAATTTTCATCTAATATATTATCTATATTCTTTATAATGCATTTACTTTTTATTTCCTCTAATAGAATTGGTGACTCTTTGATCAATTTACAAGTATTAAATAAGTATATACGAAAAAATAAAAAAGAAATTGAAATTACACTAGTATCTGGAGAACTTCCTTTACCTATATACGATGATTACAGCATGATCACAAATAGAATTATTTTAAAGAAAGAAAAATATAATCTTCATTGGTGGAAGCTCTACAAAAAGCTTTCACCTCTAAAATTTGACGAAATTGTTGACTTTAGATCTTCGCTAATTTCATATTTCTTAAGAACCAAAAAAAGAAATATTTTTAAAATGAATAAGAAAAAAAATATCTATTCACAAATCCACGAGTCATTTGATACTGATAAAAAAAGAGACTTTAAAATTATTACAGATCGTGTCAGAAATATTTTCCCAAGTTCTAATTATGCTTGTGTGGCTCCATTTGCCAACTGGCCTCCAAAAGAATGGCCAACCGAGTCTTATTTAAAAATTTGCGATAGTTTATTTAATCATGGTATTTCTAAAATTTATATATTAGGTAGTGAAAGTGAAAGTGCCCGATTTAATATTTTTCAATCGAATTTTGGAAACAAAGTAATTAACCGATGTGGCAAACAACACATATTGAATGATTATGGTTTATTACAAAAATCAAGAATATTCATCGGAAATGACTCAGCAATGATGCATATGGCAGCTTTAAGCAAAACTCCTACAATAGGCCTTTTTGGTCCAACGAATGATAAAATTTATTTTCCTGAGATGTTTGATCATTGTTATTTAGTAAGATCATCTGAAAGCTATGAAAGTTTAATTTCTCAGACTCAAAACTATACTTTAAATAATTGTTTAATGAATGATGTCTCTTATAATCAAGTAGAGAATAAAATTTTAAAAATTCTAAATGATCAAAATTTTTAAACCATGTGATTTCCATGTTCATTTAAGAGAAGGTGAGCTTGCGAAGCAAGTTTTGAATGAAAATAGTAAACATTTTCAAAAAATTCTTATTATGCCTAATTTACAAGTTCCTATAACTAATAGTAATTTGTTAAATAAATATCGAAATCATCTTCTCAACAATAAAAAACATTTAGAAATCCTTTTTACTATTTACTTAAACCAAAATTGTTCAATTAAAGAATTATCAGAAATGAAAAAAAAGAAATTATTTTTTTCAGTTAAGCTATACCCTCAAAATGCTACCACAAACTCAAGTTCTGGAGTAAGTGATATAAAAAAAATGACTAAATATTTTGAATTTTTAGAAAAAAATGATGTACCTCTTTGTATCCATGGAGAACATGTTCATTTCAATGATGATCCATTTGAAAGAGAAAAAAAGTTTCTTGATCTCGAACTTAATTGGATCAGAAAAAACTTTCCTAATCTAAAAATCACACTAGAGCATATTACCACTAAGGATTCTGTTGATTTTGTTAAACAACATAGATTAATAGGAGCTACTGTCACTACTCATCATTTATTAGAAAATACTTATACTTTTTTTGGTAATCATCTTAAACCTGAATTATTTTGCAAACCCATAATTAAAAATGTCAAACACCAAAAAGCACTTCAAAAAGTTGTTTTATCTGGTCATAAAAAATTCTTCTTTGGTTCTGACTCAGCTCCTCATTTGAAATCAAAAAAATTCACGGAATTTTGTTGTGCTGGTGTTTATTCAACGAAATACTCTATTTCAAATATTATTGAGTTTTTTTATAGAAATAAAAAACAAGCAAATTTAGATAAATTTTTAACTTTGAATGGTAATATGCACTATGGTCTAGATTATTTTCCTGAAAAAATAACTTTTAAGAGGTTTCTTAATTATAAATTTAAAAGGTTTTCAAAATTCAAAAATGATTATTTAATTAATTATAACTTTTATCAAAATTACTGGTCTAAAATTTAAGATATAATTTTTGTAATATGGCCCATTTTTCGGCCTTTTTTTGCCTCTTTTTTATAATAATCATGAAAAAAAGCATCTTTTTCAATATTTGATTGATCTCTATATTTAAAGATATCATCCCCTAATAAATTTAACATTTGCGCTTTAGTTTTTAGCTCTGGTGCTATTGGATTTAAATCACATACTGCCCTTAAGTGTGATTGAAATTGACTTACATTGTAAGATTCAATAGTTAAATGCCCAGAGTTATGAACACGAGGTGCTATTTCATTTACATACAAATTATCAAATCTATCTATAAAAAATTCTATACATATAACACCTACATAGTTTAGAGCTTCTATTATATCTTGAGACCATCTTATTGCTTTAGTCTGTAATTCTAAAGAAATAGAGGCAGGGGAAGTTGATGTATATAAAATTTGATCTTTATGAATATTTTCTATGGGCTTATATGAGAATAAAGAATTATCTTGATAACGTACTGTAATTACAGATATTTCTGTTTTAAGTTCTATTCTTTTTTCTAAAATATAATCATTTTTTTCTATCTGAAATTTTTCTGATTTTGAATCAATAACAGTCTGACCTTTTCCATCATAGCCAAGCCTTCTAGTTTTTAAAATTGCTGGAAAAAAATTTTCCTCTACAAATTGGAGCTGATTTGACTCTTCAATTGGTAAATAGGGAACAGTTGGAATATTTAAATCATTGATAAATTTTTTTTCAGTGAGTCTATCTTGAATGATATTATTTATTTGAGGATCAGGATAAACGGGTTTCTTTTTCAATATATGATTTAAAGTTTTGTATGGAATATTTTCAAATTCGTATGTAACAACATTACAAGCCCTGATAAATCTTTCGAGTTTTTCAAAATCATCATATTGGGCAATTATATGTTCGTCAGAAAATTTAGTTGCTGGAGAGTCTTCTGCGTCTGTAAATATAAAAGTTGAAATTTCGAGGTCTTTTGCTTCTTGGCACATCATCATACCAAGCTGTCCACCTCCTAATATTCCAAGCTTCATCGGTTTGGAGTTTTTTTAACCTTTTTAGTTTGTGAAACCCTCCATTTAATTAATCTTTTTTCAAGATTAATATCTTCATTTCCCAATATTGCGGCAGCATAAAGAGCTGCATTTTTGGCTCCACTTTCTCCAATTGCTACTGTTCCGACTGGTATTCCAAAAGGCATTTGGACAATAGATAGAAGACTATCAAGCCCTTTAAGTGTTTTGGACTCAATAGGGACACCAATTACTGGAATATGTGTAATTGCTGCTATCATACCAGGTAGGTGAGCTGAACCTCCTGCACCTGCTATGATTATCTTAATACCATCTTTATGAGCTGACTCTGCAAATTCATATAATCTTTTTGGCGTCCTATGTGCTGAAATTATTTTTTTTTGATGTTTGATTTTTAGTTGGGTTAAAATCGAGCTAGTAAATTTAAGAGTTTTCCAATCACTTTGACTGCCCATAGCAATGATAACTTTATGAGGATTATTTTTCATTATTTTTTGAAATTTTTTTAGCTAATTTGAAGTATAATCTATATGGAAGTATTCTACCAAATTTCATTAAAATATTAAAAGGAAAAGGAAAGGAAATCTCAAATCCTTTTTGATAAATATTTGAAAATATTATTTTTGCTGCTTTTTCAGCAGATATAAGAAAAGGCATTTTAAACTGATTTACACTAGTTGCTGGCGTTTCAACAAAACCAGGATTAATTAGTTTGATATTGACCTCCGGTAAGTCAATTTTGAGTGCTTCAGCCAGATTTATTAATGCTGATTTTGAAGGTCCATAAAGAGTCGATTTGGGAAGACCTCTGTAGCCAGCTACTGAGGAAATAATAGCTATAGTATGAGAGTGAGTTAGTTCAAAAAAAGATTTTATTTTCTCGAGTATGAGATAAATGCTTAAAACATTTACATTAAAAGTCTCTTGAGCATTGATAAATTGAAAATTTTGAAAGTCATCTGGGATGTATATGCCAGCATTTAATATAAACGAATTGATATTTTTAAATTTTGAAAAAATTTCATCAAAAATTATATTTGTCTTTTCAAAATTATTTAAATCTGCTTGATAGAAATAAAAATTATTAGGAAAATCTAGAGAATATTCTTCAATTTTAGTCTTATCTCTACCTATTCCTATGACAGTCCAATCATTTTTTAAATATATTTTTGATAAAGCTTTACCAATGCCACTAGTCGCACCTGTAATTAAAATAGTCTTACGATGTGTATTGTTGGATAAAATTTCTTGCATTTTTAATGTGACTATCCAATTTGCTTTTTTCCATTTTTATAACAGAATGATACATCATTGAAAGTCTATGATTTGATTTAAAATAATCTTTATGCTTATAAATGAAACTCCAATATAGACCATCAACTATGATCGACCATTCGTCTTTTTTATAATTACTCATCTTTAAAAGGTAATTAGAGCCGCAAAGATATGGTTTCGTTGCAAAGATACCCCCATCGCTAAATAATCCCATTCCAAAAACATTTGGTGTCATGACCCAGTCTGAAGAGTCTATGAAGCATTCCATAAACCATTTATATACCTCTTGAGGAGCTATTCCTGATAAATTCATTAAATTTGATATAACCATTAATCTTGGTATGTGGTGAACATAACCATATTTTTTTAAATTCATAATTGTGTCATCTAAAATTGGAATATTAGTACTTCCTTCATACCAATCTTTTGTAAGTTTTTTTTTATGATTGAAGAAATTATTTTTATGAAAATGATCATAATTTTTCAAATTCATAAATCTTATAAATTCTCTCCAGCCAATAACCTGTCTAGTAAAACCCTCTAAATTATTTAAACCCGGATCTTTATAGTCAATTTTTTTTAACTCATTAACTATATCCTCAGGAGTAATTAATCCCATATTTAAAGGGGCACTCAATAAGCTATGGTTAATAAATTCATCATCGGTGCTGATAAAATCTTCATAATCGCCAAAATGAGATAATTTTTTCTGGATAAAAAAAGTTAAATTTTTTTGTGTGTCTTTTTGATTGAAAGGAAAAATTATATTTTCATTAATTTCTCCAAAGTGAGATTTAAAATAGGTGTCAATTAATTTTTTAATTTCTTTATAAAATGGAGATTTAAAAGTAGGCTGAATTAATTTTGAATAGTCTTTTGGTAATCTTTTTCTGTTTTCACCATCAAAACTCCATTTGCCTCCTAAGGGGTTTCCATTTTCTATAAGTATATTTAATTTTTTTCTTATATTGCTGTAAAAACTAGCAAGTTGAACTTTTTTATTTTGAAAAATTGCATAATCATTTTCTTGAAGTAAAAACATAGGTGACTTGATAAACTCATACTGAATTTGAATTTTATTACAATATTGTTCGAATTTATTTCGAAATAATTTATCTTCTATTTCAAAAAGATTTATTTTTTTTATATTATTTTTTTTTATAAAAAAATATAATCCCTCAAAGTAATCTTTAAATTCTTTAATATTTTTTTCTAAGTCAATGTAAGTAATATTAAAATTATTTTTTTTTAGATATTCACGATACTCTCTCATACATCCTAAAAAATAGTAAATTTTTTGTTTATGGTGTTTAAAGTACGTGCATAAGCCCATATCTTCCTGCATAAAGAAAATTGAATTCTTTTTAAAAGAAGACAAATATTTTTTATCAAATAATTGATTGCCGAGAATTAAAAAAGCTTCTTTCAAAGAAAATTACTTTGTAAAGAGTGTTGATCTACCACCATCAACATTAAAATTTTGTCCTGTAATCCATGAAGATTGATTTGAAATCAAAAAGACTGCTAATTCCGCTATATCATTTCCATTTCCCAATCGTGACATTGGATGAAGTTTACCCAAACCTTCAGCTACTTTTTCATTAGATGTAATGAAATTTGACATTTTGGAATATGACAAGCTTGGTGAAATTGTATTAAATCTAATTTT
>MDTE01044644.1_pt1 | contig 10318 bp, 9 predicted proteins | sample 811231 | NCBI WGS metagenome assembly MDTE01 (sample SAMN05326651, study PRJNA326480) | marine metagenome | isolation source: seawater | place: Indian Ocean: Red Sea | collected 2010 | reverse complement strand
TTACAAGATGATGAAAAGAAAGTCGTTGCTTACCACGAAGTCGGTCATGCAATAGTTGGTCATCTTATGCCTGGAGGTTCCAAAGTTGCTAAAATCTCAATAGTGCCTAGGGGTATGAGCGCACTTGGTTACACTCTTCAATTGCCGACTGAAGAAAGATTTTTGAATTCTAAAGATGAATTAAAAGGACAAATAGCTACACTACTCGGAGGAAGATCCGCAGAAGAGGTTGTATTTGGAAAGATCACTACGGGAGCTTCAAATGATTTACAAAGAGCAACCGACATAGCTGAACAAATGGTTGGTACATTTGGAATGAGTGATATTCTTGGTCCTCTTGCTTACGATAAACAAGGTGGAGGTCAGTTTTTAGGAAATGGGAATAATCCAAGAAGATCAGTTAGTGATGCTACTGCTCAAGCAATAGATAAAGAAGTAAGAGAGCTAGTAGATGATGCCCATGAAACTGCCCTTAATATTTTGAGGAATAATTTACCACTTCTTGAATCGATTTCCCAGAAAATTCTTAAAGAAGAAGTTATTGAAGGTGATGATCTCAAAACTCTCTTGGCAGAAAGTAAAATGCCCGCATAGTAGAATTTAGATTTTCATACAAAGTTAGATGCTAAAGCCATTCAAGCTTGCGAATAAAAATTTCTTATCAAGCTTGGATACTTCATGTGAAGAGTTTTTTCAAATTCTAGAAATAGCTAAGAATTTTAAAAATAAAGATTTAAATATTCAACTTAAAGATAAGGTTTTAGGACTAATATTTGATAAATCCTCTACTCGTACAAGGGTTAGTTTTCAGGCGGCAATGTCAAGACTTGGAGGAACTACAATTGATCTTAATCCCACTACTTCCCAAATTGGAAGAGGAGAGCCAATTAGAGATACAGCAAGAGTCTTAAGTAGATATTGCGATGTTCTTGCAATAAGAACCTTTAAACAATCTGATTTGGAAGAGTATGCTACTTGGTCTTCTAAGCCAGTTATTAACGCCCTCACAGATTTAGAACATCCCTGCCAAGCTTTGGCTGATTACATGACAATTAAAGAGGAATTCGTTGATTTTAAAAACGTGGTTTTGACGTTTATAGGTGATGGTAATAATGTCGCAAATTCTCTTATTTTATGTGGAGCATTATTAGGAATAGAGGTTAGAATTGCATGTCCTAAAGGTTACGAACCTAACCCTTTGGTGATTAAAAAAGCGTATGAATTATATAAAAATAAGGATTTATTGAAAATAACTAATGATCTTAATACTGCTGTTATAGGAGCAAATGTTCTTTATACAGATGTATGGTCATCTATGGGGGAAGAAAATCAAAAAGAAAAGAAAGATAAATCTTTTAATGGATTCACTATTGATAATGCTTTAGTAAGCAAGGCTGAAAAAGATGCAATTGTTCTTCATTGCCTCCCTGCATATAGATCTAAAGAGATAACTGATGAGGTGTTTGAAAGTAAGAAAACTAGAATTTTTGATCAAGCAGAAAATAGATTGCATGCTCAACAGGCACTTTTATCTTGCCTTCTACATTAGGAATACTTGCAAATTCCTAATTGAAAGGGTACAAATGTATTAGTGAACATTTGTTTTTATGTCTGCGCCTATTGATAATGATCTTACTGACGCTCAAAATGAGCTTTACAGATGGATCAAAGATTATATGAAAAATTTCCAGCATAGCCCTTCAATTAGACAAATGATGAAAGCTATGGGATTAAAATCGCCGGCTCCAATTCAAAGTCGTTTAAAGCACTTACAAGATAAAGGATATATTTCATGGCAAGAAGGTAAAGCGAGAACTCTTCAAATAGTTGATGAAATTATTGAGGGTATTCCAATAATGGGTTCAATAGCAGCTGGAGGATTGATTGAAACTTTTGATGATGTACATGAAAATTTAGACGTTTCAGATGTTTTTAAAAGTAAAAATATTTTTGCCCTTAGAGTAAATGGCGATTCTATGATAGATGCTTGTATTGCAGATGGAGATATGGTTCTAATAGAACCTTTGAAAGAATTATATTCTCTTAAAAATGGAACTATTGTTAGTGCACTAGTACCAGGTTTGGGTACCACATTAAAATATTTTTTTAAAAGAAATGGAAAAGTATTTCTCGAGGCGGCTAATCCAAATTATGACCCTATAATTTTGGACCATGATCAACTTGTAATACAAGGCAAACTATTGGCTGTATGGAGAAAGGTATAATCTAATCTTATGGATCATTGTTTCTTTTCCATTGTGGAACTAATTCAGATAATATTTTGATTGATTCATCATGGTTGTGTTCTTCAATAGCTATTTGAAGGTCATTCAGCTTTTCCCAAAGTCTCTCTGACTTTATTGATTTTTCAAGTGCTCTGAATATTAATGGGTGAGATGTTTTTAAACATTCTGCATCAATCAGGAGCTCTTCATAGAGTTTTTCTCCAGGTCTTAATCCAGTAAATACTATTTCTATATCTCCATCTTTATTAGATTCATCTTTTAATTTAAGTCCGCTTAAGGTTATCATTTGTTCTGCTAATTCAGTAATCTTTACAGGACTCCCCATATCTAATACGAATAAATCTCCACCTAGTGCTAGTTTTGCAGCCTGTATTACTAATTGAGCAGCTTCCTCTATAGTCATAAAGTATCTAATAATATCAGGATGAGTAATAGTTATGGGTCCACCATTAGATATTTGTTCTTTAAATATTGGTACAACTGATCCAGAGGAGTTCAGTACATTCCCAAATCTAACCATTGAAAATTTTGTATATGAGGATTTAGTTGAACTATCTTTTTTATTATTCTCGGCATATACCTGTACTATTAGTTCCGCTAACCTTTTAGAGGCTCCCATAATATTGGTAGGTCTAACTGCTTTATCCGTTGAAATAAGAACAAATTTTGATATTTTTAACTCGTTTGATACTTCACATATTGCTTGAGTAGAAAATACATTATTCTTTATGCCAATTAAAGGGTTTAACTCTACAATTGGTACATGTTTGTACGCTGCAGCATGAAAAACTATATTAATTTCATCTCTCTTAAAAATAAATCTTAGTAGATTCTTATTACAGGCGTCTCCTAGATAACCTTTTATTATTGTTGAATTATCAATTACTGATTTAAGTTCTTTTTCAATTTTATAGAGTGCTATTTCACTTAACTCTAGTAAGATAATCCTTGATGGATTTAGTTTAATTATTTGTTTACATAATTCTGATCCAATAGAGCCTCCTGCTCCTGTTATTAGAATACTTTCATTTTTGATACCTTCACTAAGTAATAATGGATCAGGTAAAACCTTCTCTCGTCCAAGTAAATCTTCAATAAATAAATTTTTATTTGATTTGATTGTAAATTTCTTTGAAATAATATCAACTATTGAAGGAATTGTAAAAATTGGTATTTTTAGTGGTTCTAAATTACTTTTGATTTGATTTTTTTTCGCAAGTGATATTGAAGATATTGCTATTAGTATTTTATCAATTCTAGATTTGGTCTTAAATATTTCATTGGGATATTTAATTGGAATTCCATCAAGTGTTCTTCCATTTAGAAAAGGAGAATCATCAACAAAAAATAGAATATTTGCTGTATCTTCAGTTTGCAAAGAAGAAGCAATTTTTGATCCTGAAGTGCCAGCTCCATAAATAACTATATTTTCTTTTGCTTCACTTTTCTTTTTATTTAGACTTCTGTTTTTTAATAGTGCATCCCTTAAGATAAATCTAAATCCACCTATAAATACTGAAAGCAATATCCATAATAGAATTAAGCTGCTCCTTGGAGGCATTGTTAATTCACCCATTACACTTATCAGCGAAATAACAAGAATTATTAAAAAGTTTCTCCCTGTTATTTGATAAAGAGCTTTACTTTTTAAATGCCTAGTTAAGCCTCTATATTGACCAGTAAAAATGTAAATTAAAATACCACATATTATGGTAGAAGGGAATAACCATAAACATTCAAGAATCCTTTTGTTGGTATCGGTTCCCAACCTTAGCCAGAAACTCAACCAAATTGAAAAACTTATAATAAATATGTCCAAAATTAATAATAAGAACCTTCTTATTCGAGAATTCAAAAAATTAACTTTGTCTAAGTTGATATACAATTTCAAAACACTAATTACACATTATAAATTAAATTAGGAATATTTATTAATTATATTTTGGAATTTATTATGCTTTTGTAAATGGAATAGCATAATTTTGTTCTAGGAAAAAGCCAATTATCACTACTAAAAAGAATGAAACTATTTCAAATACTAGTCCTCCAGCCAAGAAAGAAATGCCAATAAGAGTTATTGAAAGAATGTATATTAATGAAACAGTTTGATGATTTAAGCCACCTTTGGTTAATCTTTGATAAAGGTGCATATTATGAGCTTTTATTATATTTTCCCTAGCTAATAATCTTCTAATTAAGCAAATAAGAGGATCTATTAAAATTGGACTTGCGATAAACAATAAGCCCACAGAGTTATTTACATTATTTGTGTTTAATAGTATCCAGATTAAAGTACCTCCAAGAAAATTGCTTCCTACATCACCCATGAATATTTTAGACGGCTGCCAGTTCCATAATAAGAATCCTAGTAGAGCTCCTGAGATTCCCAGAATTGAATTTGAAAATAAAAAAGAAGCAAAAATATAAAATACAAGAATAGAACCAGATAATATCCCATCAATTCCGTCCATAAAATTACAGAAATTTATTATTCCTGTGCAAATAAAGATTAATATAGATATTAAAAAAAACTCAATAATTAAATTATTAGTACTTTTTAAAAAGTCAAAGTAATTTGATTCGAATAAAATAAAGCCTGAAGTTCCTATCTGAACAATTAATCTCAGCCATCTACTAATGTTTAAAAAATCGTCAATAAATCCTGTAATGCTTAAAGGTATTAAAAATAAAAAATTTGCCTGACTAAATATATTACTTGTAATTAAGTTGGCAATTATAAAAGATAATCCACCTCCTCTTGGTTTAATTATATTATGCGAACTTCTTTGATTTGGAATATCAGGGATTATTACCTTAAAAGGTTTTATAATAAATTTGGTAATTAACCAACTTAAAATTAAATTGCAAATTAGGATTAAAGAGATATTCAAAATTTAACTTAAATAAAAATTACAATTAAAAAATTGTATACTTTTACCTTAATAATAAATTTTTATAAGGAACATAGCAATATGAATGGTTCGCAAAATTAAGCCATATTGTAAGTATTGAAAGGGAAAAAATAAAAATTGTTAAAAAGGTACTTTTTGGATACTTTTTAAATCTTTCAATTTTACTCAAGTTTGATAAAGCATAAATTTTTATTGGATAAAAATAATATAAGAATCTAAAAGCAATTATCGTATTAAAAAAAATTGGTAAAAACATGAATATTCCAAATAAAGAATAGTTTCTCCAAAAATGATTAGAGTCATCTTTTCTAAACGCTTTATAATTAAGTAAGATTATTGAGGCAGGTATAGAGATCATAATCCAAATTATTAATGGGGTCATAAACGAAATTGGATCTGTTCTATATAAATAACCGCTTAACTGTTTCATAAGGAAATTATCATTAAATATTAAAAATAAAAGGATAAATACAGAAAATAAACCTAACAACCATCTCCTAATTCTTTTTATATTTTTGTCTTTTTTAAGATCAATTAGCAAAGGCAAAAATATAAAAATAAAACTTGAATAATGAAATAATGTGGATATGGAGATGTAAATAAAATATTTATAAAATCTTTTTTCCCGCAACTCATTTATACCAATCATTAACATGGCGATAGCAATTGATTGTCTTATTGAGCCTAAACCTATTACTGTAATTAAATATGGGTAACTAATTAAAATAGCTAGATAAGGTCTTTCTAAATTTGAACAAAATTTTAGGATAGGTATTAAGAATAATAAGGAAAAAATATAGTTTGCTACATAAAAATTTCCACCTATAGTTTTAATTATTAGATTTACAAGTGAGAAACCAATTTCTTTATATTTAAAATATTCAAAACTACTTAAACAGGAATTTTTAAAAGATAAATCATCTTGTATTGAGGTACAAATTTCACGATTAAATAAATTTTTATAACCTTCCCAATCACAACCTATCTCATTTCTTAAACCAATAAAGACTGAAAAAAGTATTACTAAAAATACTATAGAATAACTATTAAAAGATTTAGGGTTACTTATCTCTCTATATGCTAGAAATGAAAGTACTAAAAAAATTAAATAGTAAATAATCAATTTAGGCTTTATTTATTAATTCTTTATATAAATTAAATATTTGATTATTTATAATTGATAACTCAAACTTATCTTTTATTATTTGTCTTGCTTTAGAACCGTATGTAAGTCCTAATTTAGGATTTTTAATGAGTTTTTTAAGAGCTTTTTTAAGTAAAAATTTATTTCTTCGAGGTATCAAAATACCGTTAATGTTATTTTGAATAATTTCCCGGCACCCTGGAACATCCGTAGTGATTATAGGAATAGACATAGAAGCTGCCTCAATAAGAGATTTCGATAAACCTTCACGCCAAGAAGGAAGTACTACTATATCAGCTTTTGAATATATAGCTTTCATATTATTTACTTTGCCACTGAATATAATATTTTCATTTTGAGAAATATTTATTAGTTCTTTTTTTGTAAGGCTACTTTTATTTTCACTATCAATTTCACCAGCAATATTTAATTTAAAAATGTATCCTTCTTTCCATAATTCTACACATGTTTCAAATAACTCAATAAATCCTTTTTCCCTTATTATTCTTGCAGGAAAAAGGACTTGAATAGGATTAGAAAATATATTCTTAATTTTATTATTTTTAAATTTTTGCATATCAACTCCCGAACCATAAATTACACAAGCTGACTCTTTTCTACAAATTCTTTTATTAATAAAGATTTCTAAATCATCTTTATTATGGAAAATTAATTTTGAATTTTTATAGAAAGAAAATCTATATATTGGTTGCATTAAATAAGATAAAATTCTTATAACTTTGCTAAAACCAAAAAAAGATGGACCAATGCCAGTAATATGTGATATTACTATTTTCTGTCCAAGAATTCTTCCTGCAATACCTCCATATAAAGAGGGCTTGATAGTGAAATTATGAATCAATTCAGGATTAATTTTTTTATATAAAATAATAAGTTGCCAAATTGATATAAATTCTAAGAAAGGATTTATTGAACCTCTGCTGAGATTCCAATCTTTAACCTCATCTACATGTTCTTTTACTAGACTTTTATAGGAATCAGATGGAGCAATTACAATAATTTGATAGCCATATGATTTTAAAAGTTTAATAAGATCTAGTCGAAAATTATAAATGTACCAAAAACAATTAGCAACTAGAAGAATAGAGGGCTTTTTTTTTAACATCAATTACTGAATTATTTGTTCGTTTAATGAAATGCAATATAGTGATCTTAGTTTATCAATTCTTTCTACATACTCAATAATTTTTTCCTGTCTATCTAATAAATCTTTATGTGAGTATTTATATTCTTTGGATTTATCATAAATAGAATCTGTAATTAAAATATAAGAACCCAAATTAGAATATAGTTCATTTAATAATTTAATTAGTTTTTTATCAGAAATTTTATGAGAAAATCCAAGTAAACTTACTACAATTATGTTATTTTTACCCGTAATATTTTTATTTAAAACATTGAAAAACTTTGTTTTATTAGTTGAAAAATAAAATTTCGAGTTTGTTTTTTTTATAGCTGACAAAAGTCTTTCATCTATATCAAATCCAAATTTTTTGGTACTCTTCAATTTTACTTTATTTAGTAATTCGCCTATGCCGCAGCCAATATCAATGTAGTAGTCAGGCTTAATTCTATTTATCATCTCCAACGTTTTGATTTTGTAATTTCTGCAATAGAAAGTACCACTTAGGTGCCATGGATCTAAATTAAGATCATGGAATAACAATTTATATTTTATTCTTTGAAAAGCACATAAAATTTTATGTACACAATTTTTAATTATGGATTTCATAAAAATTCTTTTATTTTTCGAATTAATCTTATTAGGACTCCAATAATTTTATTTTCAAGTTTAGACAAAAGATTATTTTTCTCAAGTTTCAAAGCATCAATTGGAGATATGAAAAGATGATTATTTTCTTCTATAAAACTTATTAAAAATTTTAATTTTTCGTCACTTATATTATTTATATGAATACATAGCTGAGAAATTAAAGGTAAGCAAGTTGGTAAAGGCATAGATGATATTTGAGGAATTAGCTTTATACCATTTAGTTCGTAAGGATATCTTGAAAATCCATCTGTGATTAATTTGAAATCTAGTTTTCTTAAGACTTTTATTGTTGTATTGTCGAAGGTATGAACAGGTGCCATGAAAATTGGTTGCCAAAGGCGATACTTTAATAATATTTTCTTCCCTTTAAAGATTCTCTCGTACTGATCATTGTAATTTAAGCCTGCAAATTCTGACCTTTTTTCATTTCCGTATAATCCTTTGCTTTTTGAGTCAGTTATATGGGTATATCCATGTTGAGCAATTAAGTCTCCATCAGATTTCATTTTTTGAAGATCAATAAAATAGTTTTTGTATTCTGGAAAATTTGATATAGTTTTATCTTCACACTTTGGTATAACTCCAAGGATAGATTTGATTTTATATTTATTAATTATCGATTTCAATTGATTAAACTTTTCCCAATCCATGTTTGGATTAATATCATCAAATCTAATAATGTATTGTGTCATTTTGAGTATTTGTAATTATTTGATTTTCTTTTGGACTTCTAAATTAATTCTAATATCTTATTTTTTTAAAAATATAGGTTGTAAGTTAAATTATATTTTTTTAACATTTCACTCTGAGAATATTTTTTTAAAATTATTTTTCTAGTTAAAAGTGACTTTGCTTTTAAAGTATCCTTATTTTTAATAATAAATTTTAATTTTTCAGCAAGTTCTTTTGAAGATTTATTTTTAACTATCCATCCCGATTTACCTATTATTTTTCTTATTTCCCCCACATTTGTAGATAATGTTGGAACGCCTGAAGCCATTGCTTCCAAAAGGACTAAAGATGAACTCTCTGAAATAGAAGATATTATATTAATATCAAAAGCATTAATAAGATTTTGCGGGAATTTTGTTTCTCCATAAAGAATTATATTATCCTCCAAATTATTATTTTTTATTTTTTTATTTAATTTGATATTTTTTTTATCAACATTAGTTCCAATCATTAAACATATGAAGTTTTCATTCCCTTGTTTTAAAAGCTTTAAAGATTTTAGAAGTATATTATGCCCTTTATCGGGATGAAACCTAGCAATATGACCTATTAAAAAAGAATCTTTTTTTATTCCAAGTAATTTTCTTATTTTAAAGTAATTTCTTTTTCTAGGGTTAAATTTTTTCGTACAAATTCCATTATTTATAACTATACTTTTATTTTTGGAATACCCAATTTTTACATGATTTTCTAAAGACTCTTTTGAGCAATAAATGATTTTGTTAGGTAGAAAATTACTTATTATTGATAAAAATCTAACCTGCATATTTCTTAGAAATGTATTATCAGATTTAATAAAGTCATGATGGACACTCCATATTATTTTCTTGGTAAATGTTAATTTACCTAAAATACTAGCTATTACGTCAGAATGATACAAGAAAGAATGTATTACTTTTGGTTTTTTATTTAAGATAAATCTATATATTTTAAAAATTTTTAGGAAATCAAATAAATTTTTTTGTAGGTTACAGTAAGTAATTTTAATCCCTTCATTTTCTAATAATTTACTGTAATAACCTTTTCCTGTGAGGCAAATGATTTCTTTTTTATAAAGAGTTATATCTTTTATTATTTCGTACATTATTTTTTCTGCTCCACCTAAATCTAGAGAATTACAAATGAATAAAATATCTAATTTTTGTCCTTTTTTATGAAATTTATTCATGAAATTTATTAGGTTAATTTTCTTTTATATCAATTGTTTTTTTGTTTATTATTACGACCCTATCACATGAATTTAATATGTTTTCTTTATGAGAAATAATTATAATAATAATTGACCCTCTAATTCTTTTTAAAGATTCGATGAAAATATTTTCTGAACTTCTATCTAATCCACTAGTAGGTTCATCCATTAACAATATTTTTGGTTCTTTATACAGAGCTCGAGCCATAGCGAGTCTTTGTTTTTGACCTCCTGAAAATCTTGTTCCTCTATCAAAAATTAATTCATCTATTCCTTTCTCTAGATTCTTTATAAAGTCAT
>MDTE01028182.1_pt1 | contig 10318 bp, 9 predicted proteins | sample 811231 | NCBI WGS metagenome assembly MDTE01 (sample SAMN05326651, study PRJNA326480) | marine metagenome | isolation source: seawater | place: Indian Ocean: Red Sea | collected 2010 | reverse complement strand
TTAAAATATTTTCCCAAAGAAATTGAAAAAAGACATTTTATTGCTAATAAATATAAGGAGTTAATACACAATAAAGAACTGATATTACCCACTATTAAAAAAGATAGAAGTAGTGTTTTTGCACAATTTACAATTAGGACTAAAAATAGGTCTAAATTTCTTGAAAAATTAACTTCTTTTAATATTCCAACTGCAATTTATTATCCTATACCATTACACTTACAAAAGTGTTATGTTAGGTTAGGTTATAAAACAGGAGATTTTCCTATTTCAGAAAAAGTTGCAAAAGAAGTTTTTTCAATTCCTATGAGTCCTTTTTTAAATTTAAAAGATCAAAATTTTATTGCTAATACTTTATAATGGTTTCTCATAAATTTAAATGTATTTTTATTCATATTCCTAAAACAGCTGGAACAAGTATAGAAAGTTTATTAAAAGATGATTCATTTTTAGGAACATCACATGAAGCACTAAATTTTCATTCTAAGTTTAATTATTTTAATGATTATTATAAGTTCACATTCGTAAGAAATACTTATGAAAGAGTATATAGTATATATAGTTATTATTATTCAGGTGGAAATAAGCAACATCCTAAAACAATAAAACAATGGATAGGACATATTTATAAAAAATTAACTGTTAAAGATTATTATACTGATGTTGAAGTTTCAAAAATGATGCCAAATAATTTTAAAGAATTTTGTATTAAGTATTTAAAAGAAAAAAAGCCATTTTATAGGAAAAATGCTTTAATTTCTCAATATAAATATATTTTACATAATGATAAGATTGGAGTAGACTTTATCGGTTTTTTTGAGAATCTTGAAAATGATTTTAATAAAGTTAAATGTCATTTAAATATTTCTAAAAAACTACCTCATCTTAGAGCTTCAAAAGTAAAGAAACATTACTCATCTTATTATGACCCCATCAGTATAAAAATTGTTTCAGATTACTATTATGATGAAATAAAGTATTTTAATTTTTCATTTAATAATCAATGAGAAAATCTGTTGTTTATAATTCTTCAATTACTGTAATTAGACAAGTATTAGGTATAATTATTGGAATGTTTGCTGCAATGATTATTGCCAGGACTTTAGGAGTTGATGGTCAGGGGAAATATGCTTTGATTATTTTATTGCCAAATATTTTATACACTCTTTTTGATTTAGGTTTACCTGCTGCCACAGTATATTATATTGGTAAAGATGAATTTTCTTTAAAAAATATATTTAAAACCAATATTTTGTTAGCCTTATTATTATCATTAACAACTATTTTAATAGGCATTGTTTTTATATATCTATTTCATCAAAAATTTTATTCTAATATTACTTTTAAATCCTTATTTTTAATATTAACCGTTTTACCATTTATGTTTTTTAATAAAAATTTATTAGTTATTTTTCAAGGAAAGGAACAATTTGAAAAATTTAATATTGTTGTAATAATTAATCAATTAGGGTTGTTGATTTTCAGTGTTTTATTTCTAATTATTTTAGAATTAGAACTTACTGGAGCTATTCTTGCTTTTATATCAACACAATTTTTTATGTTAGCTATTTCAATGTATTATCTCCATAATGAATTTAAACTTAATATATTTAAGGGTAATTTTTCTTTTAAATACTGTAAAGATAGTTTGGTTTATGGTTTAAAGGGTCATTTGAGTAATGTTATGGCTTTCTTAAATTATAGAGTTGATCTATTTATAATTGCTTATTTTTTAAATGATTATTCTGTTGGTTTATATTCCATAGCTGTTACTGTTGTTGAAAGACTATGGGTTGTTTCACAATCAGTATCATCCGTTTTATTTGCACGAGTTTCAAATATATCGTCTCCTAAAGAAAAAGCAAATTTCACTTCAGTAGTTGCAAGAAATGTTTTGTTTTTATCAACGTTAGGAGGTGTTTTGTTTTATTTTTTAGGTGAAATAATTATTAAAATTTTATTTGGAAATGAATTTCTAGATTCTATTGAGCCTTTTGTATTATTAATTCCTGGCGTTGTTTTGCTTTCTACATCAAGAATTATATCTAATTATTTTTCTGGAATGGGTAGGCCTGAAATTAATACATATGTTGCTTTTTTCACTACTTTTTTAAATATTTCTCTAAATATTTATCTAGTTCCATTAAAAGGAATTTCTGGTGCTGCTTTAGCTACTTCAATAACTTATTCAATTAATATGATAATAAAAGCATATATTTTTAAAAGACTTAATAAAATAAAACTCTCAGAATTTTTAGTTATTAAATATTCAGACTTTTTAATTTATAAATCTTATTTGTTTAAATATTTTAAAAAATAAATGCATATTCTAGTTATTCCATCTTGGTATCATAGTTCTTTTAATCCTCAAAAAGGTACTTTTTTCATGGATCAAGCAGAATGTTTATCTAGACATGTTGATAAAGTGTCTGTTGTAGCTCCTGTGCTAATAAGTATTAAAGAAATCACAATAAATAATATATTTAAATTTGGCAAAAAAAAATTAAAAAAAAATAATTTTCATGAGTATATCTATCCTGTTTTAGCCATTCCTTTTTGTAATAAAATCAATACATTAATTCAATTTTATTATGGAAAAATTATTTTAAAAAAATATGTTAAAGATCATGGTGTGCCTGATATTGTACATTTACAAAGTTCTTTGTCAGGTATGTTGGCTCTTTGGTTTAAAAAAAAATATGGTGTTTCTTTTATAGTTACAGAGCATTGGTCTGGTTTTATCAATAATAAGGCTTCAAAAGCACAAAAATTATTATCCAAAGAAGTTTTTTTAGAAAGCAAAAAAAATATTGCTGTAAGTAATTATTTTTCCTCATTATTAAAAAGACAGTTTAATTGTAATTTCAATGTTATACCTAATGTAGTTGACATTAATTTTTTTAAACCTTCTAAAAATAAATTTAAAACTTTTACTTTTTTACAGGTTGCAAGTTTAAATGACAATAAGAATCAAGAAATGTTAATAGCTGCCTTTTGTATATTTGTTAAAAAGTATAAATCTGAGTTAATTATTATTGGTCAAGGTGAAAAACTTAATATGCTAAGTAGATTAATTAAACAATTTAAATTAGAAAATTCAGTTAAATTATTGGGCCAAAAAAATAGAGATATTGTAAAAGATTATATGCAAAAAAGTCATGCTTTATTAATAACTAGTTATATAGAAACTTTTGGTGTTGTAGCTATTGAAGCTATGGCTTGTGGAATTCCAGTTATTTCTACTAGATGTGGCGGTCCAGAAGAGATAATTGATAAACATAATGGAGTGTTGTGTGAAATTTCAAAAGATTCTATTTATGAGTCTATGGTAAAATGTTATGAGTCAAAATGGGATAGTATTAAAATACGATCTAAAGTTGAATCAAATTACTCTACTAATGCAATCTCTAGTAAAATTTTAAAATTAATTAATTTTTAAAATGCATATATTATTAATTACATCTGCTTATAAAAGTAAATTTAATCCTGTTAATGCACTTTTTTTTAGAGATCAAGCACTAGCATTAAAAAATAGTGGTAATCAAGTAGGTGTAATTTGTGCTCTTCCTGTATCTTTTAAAACTATAATAAAAGAGCATTTGTTTAATTTTTCAAAAGAATCTTATGTTGATTCAGGTGTTGATACGATTGTTAGTCCATTTATTTCTATTCCAAGAACACCAAAAAGAACTATTAGTAAGATGTTTAAAATAGGTAAGAAAATTTTCTTAGAATATATTGAAAAATATGGACTGCCTGATATAATCCATTTACACACATTTTTAGCAGGTGAATTGGCTTTATGGGTAAAAAAAAAATATAACATTCCTTATGTTGTAACTGAACATTCCACAAATTTTGCTAGAAAAAATTATTCAAAAAGACAATTGGAATTTGCTAAGAGAGTTTTTTCTGAAAGTAAAAAAAATATTGCTGTAAGTAAAGAGTTTTGTAGTTTGTTAGAAAAACAATTTTCGGTTAATTTTAAATATATTCCAAATGTTGTTGATACTTCTTTTTTTAGATTAGAGAAAAAAGATTTTAAAAAAGAAAAATACACATTTTTAAATGTCGCACATTTAGATTCGAAAAAAAATCATAAAGGTTTAATTAATGCATTTCAAAATAAATTTTTTGGAAATAATCAATATGAACTTATAATTGCAGGTGATGGTCCAGAAATGAAAAATTTAAATGAACAAATATCATCTTTAGACTTACATGATCAAGTAAAATTATTTGGAAGAGTTAGCAGAGAAAAGGTTCTTGAGCTAATGATACAATCTGATTGTTTTGTATTATCGAGTTTTCATGAAACATTTGGTGTCGTTTTGATTGAGGCAATGTCTTGTGGTTTGCCAGTCATATCAACAAGATCAGGTGGTCCTGAATCAATAATTACAAGTGATGATTATGGCTTTCTTTGTGGTCAGTCTGAGTTAGGAGAAACTATGAACAAAGTGACAAAGATTGAATTTAATCCAACTATTATAAGAGAATTTGCTAAAGATAATTTTTCACAAATAGCAGTGTCTAAAAAATTAGAAGAAATATATTTTGAATAAGAAAGAAAGACTATTAGAGAAGTTTATATTACTATTAGTGATATCATCGTTTTTTTTTCCTACAATTAACTTAGGAATTGAATTTAGAATAGATGATTTACTAGCTCTTTTAATAATACCGATTTTTTTCTTTGTTAAACCAAAAATTAGAGCAAGCAGATTAAACTTCACATACTTTTTAATTATTTTCATGGTTATATTCTCTACACTCCATGGCTATTTTATTCTGAAAGTACCACCATCTTTTAGAGACTTTAATGAAATAATAAGAATAATAAAACCTTTTTTGATCATTATATTAGTTGATTATTGTAATGAAAATGTCTTAACAAAATATTTAGATATTTTTTTCAAAACAGGTGCTTTATTTATTATTATGATTGGTTTTCTTGAATATTTTAATTTATTCGATTTTCGATCAATTTTAGCAGAAATTTACTCTACTGAAGGAAGTAGATATGAAGATATAGGTCGAAAAAGAATTATTATAACTTCAGGTGATCCAAATATTGCTGCAGCCTTAATTTTATACTTTTCGACTTATCTTACTCAAAGTTTATTTTTTAGAAAAGCTGTATCAATAAAGTTATTCTATTTATTTTTACTTCTAGTAGTTTTATTAATGACTTCTTCTAGAACACTTCTTGTAATTTTTGTTGTTATGGTAATATCAAGTTTAATTTATCATTCAAGAAAAAAGAAACTACTTTCAATAGCAATTTTTAGTGTTTGCTTAATAACATTAGTTTCTTTTGTACAATTTTTTGATTATTTAACAATTGGTTTTTCAACATTCCAATCAGGTGAAAATACTTCTATGATAATAAGATATCAATTATGGACAGATGCTCTTAATCTTTTTTTACAATCCCCATTTTTTGGTTGGGGACCTGCAAAAGCTATCCATACTACAATCGTCGATGGTGAACATTTTATGTTACTAAGAAGGTATGGAATTATTGGTTATTTATTAATTATTTATTTATTGTTAGGTTATTCATTAGTTTTTTTAAAAAACAAAAAAAAGATATCATATGTTGGAGGTAGAATAGAAATACTAGCATTCACATCTTTTTTTACATGTCTTGTGATTTTTGTAATTATGATTACAAACAATTTCTTTTCTGGTTATCAATTAATGCCATTATATGTAGTTATGATTACTTTAGTTGAAAAGAAAATAAAAAATATAAAATGATATGAGTTTTATTTCAAATATTAGAGCATTTATTCTTTTCATTATCTTAATATTTATTACTTTATATAATTCTTATTTAGGAATGCTTGAGCTTTATGATTTTGCTACTCCATTAGCAATAACTATTTTATTTTTTTTATTATTAAATTTAAGTTTATCTCCAAAAAATTTACTTTTCTTTATTTCTCTTTTTATTTCTGTATTATTAAGTGTTTTAATTAATTATAAAACTTTACATATTGGAGGCTATAATTCAGCTATTTACACAATTATATTATTATTGCTTTTGTCAATTAATTTAAAAGATTTTAATTATAATTTATTCATAAAGTTTTTAACTTTTTACTTATTTGTAGTTTCTTTTTTGAGCTTATATTTGTGGTATGAGGGAATTTATTTTGATGATTTTTTCATTTCTAGAGATGGTGCATTTTTTGGTAGATATGGAAAGATGGCTATTGCATTCTTTCTAAACCCTAACAGAGCAGGTGTATTTTTCTTGTTTTGTTTTTTACTATCGCTATTTTTCGTTAATAATAAATATTTGAAATTTTTACTATTGGGTATTAACTTTTTTTTAGTGTTGTTTTCATATTCAAGAGGAAGTATTTTTGCACTATTATTATCTACAATGTTCTATTATTCAGTTTTAAGTAGTAATTTGTTAAGTACTATAAAATTATATTTATCATCATTTTTATTGTTGATTATAACTTCATTATCAGTGTTTTTTTTATTTCCTGAATATTTTAAGGGTATAGTGTTTAAATTAACTTCTTTTGGAAGTAACAATAGAGTTCATTTATGGGAAATTGTCATAAATGATTCCTTTGATTCTATAATAAGATTTTTATTTGGGGCAGGCCCATCATCAACAAGTATAAGTAGTTTTTCTTCTCATAATTCATATATTAATGAATTTTCTAATTTGGGTTTTTTATTTATATCAATTTTAACAATTTATATTTTTAGCTTGATTATTGATGCATATAGAGATAAAAATTTTTATTTTTTAACTTTTTTAATAGCAGCTTTATTTTTAGGATTAGTAGAAACAATGTTATTTGTTGAACCAACTTTTTTATGGTTTGGAATAATAATGATCAAATTATTAACTTTCAATAAAAAAATGATCTAATTAATTAACTTTGTAAAAAATATACTATTATGCAAAATGAAATAGGAATACAAGATATCTTTATTGGTGTTATTAAATTTTTTAAATATCAAATAAAAACAATTATAGTTTTTGTTGTTCTTGGAATAATTTTATCATTAGCCTATCATCTAGTTAAAAAACCATTTTATGAAACAGATGCTATTGCCCTTTCGGGTATTACTTATTATGAGTCAGGATATGATGGTAGTGTTGATTTTTTAGACCCACAATCTGCCATAGACTTAGTCAATACACTTTCAGAAGAAATCACTAAGGGAAATGTAAAAGAATTATCCAATTTGTTAAACTTATCAGAAGATGTTATTCATAAAATAAAATTTATTGAAGCAGAAGGGCTTTTCAAAATAGATCCTGAAAATAGAGAAATTCCTTTATCTAAATTTAAAATTAATTTAGAAGTATATGATAAAAACATTATAGAACTTTTAGAAAATGCTCTTATTGATTTTTTTAACAATAATAGTCATATTAAGATGCATTATAATGCATTCAAATCTAGAAGAAAGAATATGATTTCTGAAATTGATGAAGAAGTTAAATTAATAAGAGATGCACGTTTGTCGAATACTGTGCCAATGGATCTAAGCAGAATTTCTATATCTCAAAGAGGTAGTTCATTAGCTTTCAGAAACGAAATTATTCAGTTATTTGAAACTAAAGAAAACTACATAAAAGAATTAGAATTGTGTAAACCTTTATATTTTTTTAAGAGTTTTAGCTTCCCTGAAGATCAAAAAAATATGTTTGTTCCAAGAATTACTTTAGGGATTCTAATTTCTTTTTTTATTGGAACAATAGTAGCATTATTTAGATATATGAATATAAAAAATGAGTAGTGATAAAGGTTTGTCATTTGACATCTGTTCATCCAAGAAATGATGTAAGAGTTTTTTACAGACAATGTGTAAGCTTATCCAAAAATTACGATGTTTCTTTAGTTGTTGCAGATGGTTTAGGTTCTTCTCGACAACAAAACATAAATATTTTAGATGTTGGAAAACCATATAATCGACTTTTTAGAATATTATTTTCAACATGGAAAGTATTTTTTCGATCATTAAAAACTAAATCGAAAATATTCCATTTTCATGATCCTGAACTATTTTTTATTGGATTACTTTTAAGTTTTATAGGAAAGAAAGTTATTTTTGATGTACATGAAAATATTGTTGCTCAAATTAGAGTTAAAACTTGGATTCCAATTTATTTTAGAGCTTTTTTGTCATCTATTTTTAATATCATTAATTATATTTCGGTTAGTTTTTTTTCAATAATATTAGCTGAAAAGTCCTATCTTTCTCTTTATAAAAAACATAAACTTAAAAACAATATTCAAATAGTTTTAAATTATCCTAATGTTGATTCTTTAATTGAATTTAGACAACTTGAAAGAACTGGCAATGAGTTTTTTTATATTGGTGGAGTTTCAAATAATCGTGGATTAGATATTTTAATAGATGCTGCTAAAATTCTTCACAAAAAGAATATAGATTTTAAAATTCATTTAATTGGCATGATAAGGGATGATTTTTTTATTGATGATTTTCCTGAATTAAAAAAGAAAATTATTTTTTATGGAAGAAAAGATTTTAAATCTGGTTATATTATTTCGAAAAAATGTATAGCTGGTCTAGCGATATTAAAACCAATTGATAATTATATCAATTCATATCCTACAAAAATATTTGAGTATATGACTATAGGGTTACCTGTAATAACTTCTAATTTTAAATTATATGAGGGAGTTGTTAAAGATAATCACACTGGAATATGTGTTAATCCTTTATCTCCAAAAGATGTAGCAGATGTTTTAGAGGGATTTATTAACTTAAAATATGATATTAAAAAGATGAGTGAATTAGGAGTTAAAGTAGTTAAAGAAAAGTATTCTTGGAAATTCGAATTAAAAAAATTATTAAAATTGTATAAATCTTTAGAAAATTAATTTATGAAAATAAGTGTAATTGGTTCAGGATATGTTGGCTTGGTGGCTGCTGCTTGTTTCTCAAAAATGGGGAATAATGTCGTTTGTTTGGATAAAAATATTTCTAAAATAAATGATTTAAAGAATGGTGTCGTTTCAATTTTTGAACCAGGTCTTTCGGAAATCATTAAAGAAAGTATCAAGAAAAAAAATTTATCTTTTACTTGTAATTATGACGAAGCTTTAAAAGATGTTGAGATTTTATTTATTGCTGTTGGTACTCCAATGTGTGAAGATGGTAGTGCAGATCTTAAATATGTTTTACAAGTTGCAAGTTCTATTGGTCAAAACATGAAGAAACCATTAATTATTGTAGACAAGTCCACAGTTCCTATTGGCACTTCTGAATTAGTTAGATCTACAATTCAAAAAGAATTAGATTTAAGAAAAGAAGATATTTCTTTTGATGTTGTAAGTAACCCTGAGTTTTTAAAAGAAGGAACTGCAATTAATGATTTCATGAGTCCTGATAGGATAATAATTGGAACAGATAATAAAGATTCAATTTTAAAAATTAAAGAATTATATTCTCCCTTTATTTTAAATAGAGATAGATTAATAGTTATGGATGCTGTTTCAGCAGAAATGACTAAATATGCTGCAAATGCAATGTTAGCTACTAAAATAAGTTTTATAAATGAAATGGCTAATATTTGTGAATTAGTTGGAGCAAATATTAACAATGTTCGTATTGGTATTGGAAGTGATACTAGAATAGGATATAAATTTATTTATCCTGGTTGTGGATATGGTGGAAGTTGTTTCCCAAAAGATATTAAAGCGTTAATTAAAGCTTCATCTGATAAAAATTATTATCCAAAGCTTATTTCAGCTGTTGATCAAGTTAATAATGAACAAAAGAATATATTGAGTAAAAAAATAATAAACCATTTTGGTGATAATTTAGAGGGTTTAATTTTTGGAGTTTGGGGTTTATCATTCAAACCTGAAACAGATGACATAAGACAGGCGCCCTCAATTAATTTAATCAAAAAAATTGTAGAATGTGGTGGTCAAGTAAATGCATATGATCCTAAAGCTATAGATTCTGCTAAAAAAGAGCTTAGTGATTTAAAGATCAACTTTTATGATGATAAATATAGTTTGTTAAATAAAGTCGATGCATTAATTTTAGTCACTGAATGGAAAGAGTTTCGTAGCCCAGATTTTAATAAAATGAAAACCCTTATGAATAGAGCTGTAATTTTTGATGGTAGAAATCAATATGATGCAAATTTTTTGGAAGATATAGGTTTTTCATATAACCAAATAGGAGTATGAACCTAAAAGTATCTATCATAACTCCTATGCATAATTCAGAAATGTTCATTGAAGAAACAATATCTTCTGTACAGAATCAGGAATATAAAAATTGGGAAATGTTAATTGTA
>MDTE01032378.1_pt1 | contig 10319 bp, 7 predicted proteins | sample 811231 | NCBI WGS metagenome assembly MDTE01 (sample SAMN05326651, study PRJNA326480) | marine metagenome | isolation source: seawater | place: Indian Ocean: Red Sea | collected 2010 | reverse complement strand
TGAAGGGAGGGTTAAAACCGTACCATCTGTTAATGCTGCAAACAAACCAAATGCAGGGTCATCATCAGCTCCTGACAGAAATCCTGAAGCAAAAACAAAAGCACTTCCACCCCCTAATCCAGATAATGGAGCTGAAAATGCGGCAATAATATCAGAACCTGTTGGCGCTACACCTAGAATATAATCTGCAGCTGGAACTTCTATTGGTGCAAAAAAAGTACCTTGTCCATCATAAAAAAGATTTGATATAATTCGATCATCATTTGCCCAAATATCAACTGCTGGAGCATCGGTAGCTCCATGACTAACCAACACATTAACTAAAGAAGGGTCGGATGATGAAAATATATCGACCTCACCATTACAGCACGTCAGATTAAGTTCAAATGGTGTCTCTTCATCACCAAGCAAACCTTGTGCAACAATTACATGCGTTGCGCCAGGACCTGTACCAAAATTAGTTTCATAAATAATATCACCTCCCGCTGGTGCGATACCTATAGTTACAGAAGTGCCTAATTGCAAAAGACCTGTTGCAGTTCTATATTCTACACCTGCTGCAGCCAATTCATCATTAATATAAACATCTACTACTGGGGAAGCTGAATTGTGAACAATTTGCCAGGTTGCGCCGGTATGGTTTCCATCGCAATCAAAAAATTCTTCTTCATATATGCAAGAGCCATCATCTTCCTGTGCATCAGCATCATAGTTACATGCCGTAGGGTCTGTACATCCTCCCGATGGATAGCAATCACTTAAACTAAAATCTAATGCAACTCCAGAAGTGTCTGACATTACCACTCCTGCTAAACAAATCGTATCGACAAACCCATCAAAACTAACTGTAACAAGCGTTCCGCTACCTGAAGGAATTGATCCTCCTGAAAATGAAAAACCTAGAACTGTCGAAGCACTTGTTGATAGCGTGAATCCCGCATCTGTAGCAGATCCTCCAGACGCACCGGTAATAGAAACTCCATCTAAGCCAAACTGGAAGCCTCCTACCGCTTCATCATTTTCCATATAAACATCAAGCGTACCTGCATCTAGGTCTACATTAGCTAAGCTTAGGGAGTTTGCAAAAATCAACCCCATAAGGGTTAAAGTTAAAAATATTGTATTTCTTAAAGTCTGCATAGGACTCCTCCATTATTTAATTATATAAATAGAATTCTAAGGGAAACTTACAAAAAAATTTATGAAATTGTGAGATTATTTTTGTGTCATATTGTTACGAAGAGATTGAGAGGAGAGCATTCTCTATAGCCTTTTTAAGATCATCCAAATCTTCTATCCCGACGGATAATCTTAATAAACCTTCCGTAATTCCAATTTTATCTCTTATATCTTTAGGAATTGAAGCATGAGTCATTGTCGCAGGGTGGCACACTAAGCTTTCTACTCCTCCTAAACTTTCTGCAAGCGTAAAAATTTCTAAATGTTTTACAAATTTCTTTGCAGCCTGAATATTCTCGAGTTCAAAAGAAATCATACCTCCGAATCCATGTTCTCCATTTGGAGATGAATGCTGCTTCTTTGCCAGCTCATGCTGAGGATGACTAATCAGACCAGGATAATAAACATTTTTAATAGAATTTGATTGATTTAGCAAATTGGCAATTTCTATTGCATTAGAATTATGGCGCTCCATTCTTACAGCTAAGGTTTTAATTGACCTTTGAGTAAGCCAGCAGTCAAATGGCCCTGGTACTGCCCCTACAGACATTTGAATAAACTTAAGCTCATCTAGTAATTCTTGCTTATCTTTAACAATAACAAAACCTCCAATAATATCACTATGACCTCCCAGATATTTTGTAGAGCTGTGAACTACTAAATCTGCGCCTAAATCTAAGGGCCTTTGAAAAAAGGGAGACATAAATGTATTATCTACAGCCAATATAATATTATTATTATTCGCTATTGAGGAAATCTGCTGAATATCAGACATTGTCATCATAGGGTTTGTAGGGCTTTCAATAAAAATCATTCTCGTATTATTACTGATATTGTCCTTAATAGCGTCTAAATCCGAAGTATCGACCCACTTAACGCTAATAGAAAACTTTTTCATTATTTTTTCCATCAATCGATAAGTTCCGCCATATACATTATTTGTAAAAATAAGCTCATCTCCTGATTTAAATAATTGACAGACAGAAGATATTGCCGCCATACCTGATGAATACGCAATTGCTCCAATTCCATTTTCAAGTGATGCTATATTTTTTTCTAAATTTTGACGCGTTGGATTATCTGCTCTTGAATAATCAAATATATATTCTCCAAATTCATTCTGTTTAAACGTTGATGTTTGGTAAATGGGCAATGAAACTGCACCAAAAGGCTCTTCTGGTTTTTGTCCTTCATGAATAACTTTTGTATTGAAATTTTTCTTTTTACTCAACGATTGTCCATCCTTGCTGTATTAATGACTCAGCTTTTTTATATTTTAATTCTTTGATTTCAGAGCCCTTAGATATCTTAACTTTATCATTACGACCATATTTTTTTCCAACCTCTATAGGCTTTGAAATAGGAGCATTAGATCTCGATTGAGAGGGGACTTTATTATCTTGAGCTTGATTTGAAGGTGGTTGTACAAAATCAATAGGCATTTTATCATGAGACAAATTGATATTCTTAGCAGATTGATTGCTTTGCGATTGATTCTCAGCCTTAATATTAGATCTGAAAATTCTTTTCAATGTTTCTTCATCTGTATCTAGAATCATTTGAGTAAACATCTCGTATCCTTCTTGCTTATATTCTACCAATGGATTTTTTTGGCCATAAGCACGTAAATTGATACCTTCTCGCAATTGATCCATTGCATAGAGATGCTCCTTCCACTTTTGATCAATCGTTCTAAACATTATAAATTTTTGAAACTGATTAAATATTTCTTGCCCTGCTATCTCTGATTTTACTTCTAAGATACGATCACACTCATTTAATATAGAGACCTTTAACTGTTCTGGGTTCTCAGTTTTTTCAATAGAATTATAATCTATTGATAGTGTATTAAGTAGATTATCCTGCAGCCCAATCTCGTTCCACTTATTATCAGAACAATTTGTCTCAATTAGCATATCTAAGTAGTCGCTTAAAATATTTTTAACTTCCGATTGCATATTTTCACCACTCAAAGCTTCATTTCTTCTATCATACACAACAGTCCGCTGGTTATTCATAACATCATCATACTCAATTAAATTTTTCCTCATACTAAAATTTCTACCTTCAATCTTCTTTTGAGCTCTTTCAATTGATTTAGAGACCATTGAGTGGGTTATAACCTCTCCTTCCTTCAGGCCTAATCTATCCATTACTTTTGATATTCTATCTGAACCAAATAATCGCATTAGATTATCTTCTAAACTTAAAAAGAATATTGATTCTCCGGAATCTCCTTGTCGGCCAGAACGACCTCTTAATTGCAAGTCAATTCTTCTCGATTCATGCCTACCCGTACCTAAAATGAACAAACCACCAAGTTCTTCAACCCCATCTCCAAGCTTAATATCAGTCCCTCTACCAGCCATATTAGTAGATATTGTAACTGCACTTTTCTGACCTGCTCTTGCCACGATATCCGCTTCATTTTGGTGCTGTTTGGCATTAAGCACATTATGAGGAATTTTAGTCTTTCTCATTAAACGTGATAATGTCTCAGACTCTTCCACAGATGTAGTTCCCACAAGTACTGGTTGTCCTTTATCAAATAATTCTTGGATTTTATCAATACAAGCATTGTACTTTTCACGCTTTGTTCTATAAATCATATCATCTAAGTCTTTACGAACAACCGGGCGATGGGTAGGAATTTCGACAACATCTAATTTATATATTTCCATTAATTCAGGAGCTTCGGTGACTGCCGTACCAGTCATTCCTGCTAATTTTTCATACATTCTAAAATAATTTTGAATTGTAATTGTAGCAACTGTTTGGGTTTCTTTCTCTATTCTAACCCTCTCTTTTGCCTCAAGCGCTTGGTGTAGACCATCGCTGTATCTTCTTCCATGCATTATTCTTCCAGTATGCTCATCAACAATCTGAACTTTTCCATCTTTTACAATATACTCTTCATCTTTAAAAAATAAAGAAAAAGCTCTCAGCAACTGATTGATTGTATGAATTTGATCACTGCGCTCAGAATGTAGAAGTTGAGCTTCTTCTTTTTTAATCATTACCTCTTTAGAGTCCATATCTCCAGCATCTAAATCATGAAATATTTCTCCTAAATCAGGAATAATAAAATCATCAGGATTATTTGGAGATAGCTCATTTCGTCCCTTATCAGACAGATCTACAATATTTGATTTTTCATCAATAATAAAGTACAGATTATCATCTACTTCATTCATTTTCTTTTCTCTTAAATACTCACTTTCAACTTGATAGCAAAGTTGCTTAACTCCATCTTTTTGCATAATTTTCATCAATTTTTTATGCCTAGGAGCTCCTCTACTAGCAATTAATAATTTGAGACCAGCTTCCTTTTTATTGGATTCTAAAATTTCTTCTGCTTCTCCTACCAATTCATTTACTAAATTATTTTGCTTTTTAATGAGTGACTCTATTTGATTGCGCCAACCATCATATTTATGATTTGAAGGTTTGTCAACTTCTCCGGATATAATAAGGGGTGTTCTCGACTCATCAATAAGAACTGAATCTACCTCATCAATTATTGCAAAAACATGCCCTCTTTGTACTTGGTGCTCCGTTTTGAATGTCATATTATCTCTTAAATAATCAAAACCAAACGTACTATTAGTGCCATAGGTAATATCATATGAATAGACCTCTCTTCTTGACTCGCTATCCATATTGCTCAGGTTGCATCCTACAGTTAAATTTAAAAATTTATATACATAGCCCATCCATTGACTATCCCTCTCAGCAAGATAATCATTAACAGTAATAACATGAACCCCCCTGCCTGTCATGGCATTAAGAACAATAGGGAGAGTAGAAACCAAGGTCTTCCCTTCTCCAGTCTTCATTTCAGCAACCTTGCCTTCATGCAAAACAATTCCTCCAATAAGCTGCTCATCATAATGAATCATATTCCATTCCATTTTCTGATTCATAACAATGATGTCTTGCCCGCATAACCTTCTGCCCACATCTTTAACGATAGCAAAAACAGTTTGAAGATTACTATCAAGAAAACTTTTCTCTAATTCGTATAGTTTTTTATCTATAGATTCAGCAGATTCATCTTGCTTAATCATTTCTTTTTTAGCTAAATCAATTTCTTTTTTCAACTGATCTTTTAATGACTCATACTTCTGAACAATCTCTTGATCTGTCAATGATTGCAGCTTATCAAATTCACTGTTAATATCCGCTATTATAGGTGTAAGACGTTTTATATCCTTATCAGATTTATTGCCAAAAATTTTTGATATAAGAGATCCTATCATATTATTTACTTATTTTTATTATATATTGAATCTAAAATTCCATTTATAAAACTGCTACTATCATCTGTGCTATATTCTTTTGATATTTCTACTGCCTCTACTATAGACACTTTTGCAGGCACATCACTAAAATAAAGCATCTCAGTCAAAGCAAGTCTAATTATGATACGATCAATAATAGCTATCCTAGAAATATCCCAATTAGAAGATTTAGAAATAATTAATTCATCTAATTCTTTACTATAATCTAAGCATTTATTAGTCAATTTCATTGCGTAGTCAAAAATATCTTCCATATTTTCAAACTTGTGATCTATTTCAATATCTTTTAAAGCTCCTTTATCTTTTACCATCTCATAAGCATAAGACATCTGCAAAGCACAAACTCGAGCATATCTTTTTTCCTCTCTATTCACAAGACTCAATTTGCTTTATTCTTGAAGCTTTATCTTTTTCTGCTTTTTCAATAATATCAGTAGCAAGTTTATCTGATACAATATTAGTAGCTATGCTGTCTCGATTAGATATTTCAAAAATATTGGTTAATGTATCTCCGATTCGACTAACTTGATTGAATATATCATCTCTATTATAAATATCTTTAAACTCATTATATATATTAATTAATCCTCCAGCGTTAATAACGTAATCAGGAGCATATAAAACACCTTTCTGAAATAACATTTTTCCATGCTTATTATAATCTTCAAGAATATTATTTGCTGCTCCTGCTATAATCTTAAATTTCATTTTTTTAATCGTAGAGTCATTGATAATTCCTCCAATTGCACATGGGCAGAATATATCTACATCTAAATCATATAGTTCTTCACTCGAAACAGGCGTAGCATTATAATCACTCACACATTGATTGATCTTTTCTAAATCAACATCATTAACAAAAATTTTTATATCATATTTAGATAAATATTTAATTAGCTTCAAACCCACATTTCCTAAGCCTTGCACAGCAATACTAAGACCATTCAAATCATCATTTCCAAACTTGAAATTTGCTGCTGTCTTAATACCTACATAAGTACCGTAAGAAGTAAAATCTGAAGGATCACCACTGCCACCTAAGGATTCTGATAAGCCTGTTACATGCTTAGTTTTTGTTTTAATGATTTCCATATCTTTAACAGTCATACCCATATCTTCTGCAGTAATATAATCTCCTCCTAATTCATTAATAAATTCTCCAAAGGATTTTAATAGATTGGTTGTTTTATCCAATTTAGGGTCTGACAATATAACGGCTTTTCCGCCACCTAATTTAAGGCCTGCTATAGCAGCTTTATATGTCATCCCTTCTGAAAGTCTTAAAACATCTCGAAGCGCCTCTTCTTTTGTAGAATATGGCATCATCCTACACCCCCCTAAAGATGGGCCCAAAGCTGTACTATGTATTGCAATAATTGCTTCTAAATTGGTATCTGAGTTATGATAGTAGCTCACCCTTTGATGGGTGGATTGTTCTATTTCTTTTAAAGTTATCATACTACTTTAATAAATCTCGTGCAATAACAACTCTCTGAATCTCTGAAGTCCCCTCATATATTTGAGTTATTTTTGCGTCTCTCATTAATCGATCAACTCCAGTTTCTTTAATATATCCATAACCCCCATGAATTTGAACACATTGCGTAGAAGCTCTCATAGCAACCTCTGAAGAATAGACTTTTGCCATAGATGCACTAGCGCTAAAATTGATATTATTATCTTTTTTCCATGCAGCTTTATAAGTAAGCATCCTTGCGGCCTCAATCTCCATAGCCATATCCGCTAATTTAAATTGAATTGCTTGATTATTTGCAATTGGTTTTCCAAATTGCTTTCTATCTTTCGAATAGCTAATTGAATGCTCTAGGGAAGCTTGAGCTATGCCAAGAGCCTGAGATGCAATCCCAATCCTTCCACCATCTAAGGTAGATAACGCTATTTTAAACCCATCTCCTAATTCACCAATGAGGTTATCTTTAGATACCCTAACTTGGTCAAAGTATAATTCGCATGTATCTGAAGATCTTATCCCTAGTTTTTCCTCAGCCTTTCCAGTTGATAGTCCTTTTGTATTTTTATCTACAATAAAACAGGATATCCCTTTATGTCCCACTCCTTTCTCAGTTAAGCAAAATAGCATAATCACATCTGCATTAATGCCATTTGTAACCCAATTTTTAGTACCTGAAATAATAAAATCATCTCCATCTTTTTTAGCATAAACGCTCATATTAGATGCGTCAGACCCAGATTGAGGTTCAGATAATGAAAAACATCCTAATTTTTCCCCTTTTGCTAAAGGGATTAAATATTTTTCTTTTTGCTTACTATTCGCATATTTTTGAAAAATATAACAAACCAATGAGTTGTTGACTGACATAATTACTGCTGCAGAAGCATCTACTTTTGCAATCTCTTCCATAGCAATAGAATAGGAGATGGTATCCATATTATTGCCACCCCACTTATCTTTTACCATCATCCCCATTAAACCTAAATCAGCCATTTTAGATACTTGCTGATGGGGCCATATTTTTTCAATGTCTCTTTTAACACTATCTGGAGCTAATTCTTCAGATGCAAATTCTCGAGTCATATCCCTAATCATTTTTTGTTCTTGAGTTAATTCAAAATTCATATTTTAATCCAATTAATATTTATAAAAACCTTGGCCTGTTTTTTTTCCTAATAAACCTTTATCGACCATTTCCTTTAAAAGAGAAGATGGCTGATATTTTAAATCATCAAAGCCAGACTGCAAGACATTCATAATATCTAAGCAAACGTCTAGACCTATTAAATCTGCTAATTTTAAAGGCCCTATAGGGTGTGCCATCCCAAGTTGCATAATTTCATCAATAGCTTCTTTTTCTGCAACATTCTGCTCTAAACAAAAGATTGCCTCATTAATCATTGGCATCAAAATTCTATTTGATACAAAGCCAGGATAATCATTGCATTGTACTGGGACTTTTTTCATTTTACTTGCTAAATCTACGATTTTTTGAGTTGTGTCAGAAGAGGTATGATTGGTATTTATAACTTCTACTAACTTCATTACTGGCACAGGATTCATAAAGTGCATACCAATAACTTGACTAGCTCGATTTGTTTGACTGGCTAAATTTGATATAGAAATTGATGACGTATTACTTGCTAAAATTGTAGTATCTTTACATATACCATCCAATTTCTTAAAGATAGAAGCTTTTAAATCATATTTTTCTGGGACAGCCTCAATAATCAAATCCATATCATGACAATCTTTTAGATTAATAGATGTAGTGATATTAAGCAATGTGGACTCCTTATCATTAGCGGTAATTATATTTTTCTTAATCTGCCTATCTAAGTTGCTTCCTATAGTAGCTAATGCTTTATCTAATTGAGCTTGGTCTACATCAATCAATATGGTTTTAAAACCTGATTGCGCAGAAACATGGGCTATCCCGTTCCCCATTGAGCCTGAACCTATAACCCCAATTTTATATTCACTATCTATCATTTAATATTCTCTATTAAAATAGCTGTAGCCTCTCCACCTCCAATGCAGATTGAGGCTATACCTAACTTCTTATCCTTAACCTTAAGGGCATTAATCAGGCTCATTATAATTCTTGCTCCTGAACAACCTATAGGATGACCTAAAGAAACTGCACCACCATGAATATTGACTTTATCTATATTGATATTAAGTTCCTTAATGGCCACCATAGGGACAACAGAGAATGCTTCATTAATTTCAAAAAGGTCAATATCTTCAACTTTTAAATTATTTTTCTCTAATAGTTTTTTAATTGCTGAAACTGGTGCTGTAGTAAACCATTCTGGCTCATGAGAGAATTGAGCATAATCTAAGATTCTTGCTTGTGGCTTACAATCAATGCTTTCTGCTCTTTCTTCAGATGAAAGCAAACATGCCGCAGCACCATCATTAATGGTGCTTGCATTTGCAGGCGTTATCGTTCCATCTTTTTGAAATACTGATCTCAATTTTTTCATTTTATCAAAATCAACTCTAAATGGCTCTTCATCAGAACTATCTATGAGGTTGCCTTTTTGATCAGATAACTCGCAAATTTCATTTTGTAAAATATTTTCATTATAAGCTTCTTGAGCTCGTCGATAAGACATCTCTGCATATTCATCTTGATTCTCTCTGGTAATATTATATTTTGACGCACAAGATTCTCCATGATTTCCCATATGAACTTGATTATACACATCCCATAAGCCATCATGCACCATGCCATCTACCTGCTTAATATTTCCTAATTTAGTTCCTAAACGTGAATTTGACAGATAGTGAGGCGCATTACTCATACTCTCCATACCTCCAGCAATTACAAAGTTAGACTCACCTAAACGAATGCTTTGATTTGCAAGCATAATAGCCTTCATCCCAGACCCACACACCTTATTGATTGTCATGCAATGAGCGCTTTTATTTAAGCCCGCAAAAATTGCAGCCTGACGAGCAGGAGCTTGACCAATACCTGCAGATAATACATTGCCCATAATAACTTCATCTATATCCGATGAAGATATTGCAGATCTTTTAATAGCGCCCTTAATTGCTGCTGCACCCAAATGCGAGGCCGATAGCTTTGAAAGTTTTCCTAAGAAAGAACCAAAAGGTGTTCTTGCGTAAGATAAAATAACTGTTTTATTTTTTCCCATCTGATTCCTCATATGCATTAATTATATTCTTAACAAGCTGATGCCTAACAACATCCTTAGAGCTAAATTTAATGAATTTTATACCTTTTATCTTACTTAGAATACGAGTCGCCTCTGCTAATCCCGATTTATCTGATGGAGGCAAATCAATTTGAGTAATATCTCCTGTTATAATAGCTCTTGAGGTTACCCCAAGAC
>MDTE01151266.1_pt1 | contig 10320 bp, 7 predicted proteins | sample 811231 | NCBI WGS metagenome assembly MDTE01 (sample SAMN05326651, study PRJNA326480) | marine metagenome | isolation source: seawater | place: Indian Ocean: Red Sea | collected 2010 | reverse complement strand
AAGAAAAAAATCAACTTTAAATAAATCTCAAAGATTATTTCATTTTTTACAGAGATCAGTTGCGTCGAAAGGATATTTAGAGGTTATTACTTGGTCGTTCACAGACTCCAATTATAATGATCATTTTAAAGACTCAAAAAAAGAAATTAAAATTGTAAATCCTATAAGTTCTGATTTAAATGTTTTAAGAAACTCAATATTTTCAAATTTAGTAATGTATATAAATAAAAATCTTGATAGAGGCTTTAAAGATCTATCAATATTTGAAATAGGTCCTATTTTTACAGGTTCTAATCCAGGTGATCAAGAAATAGTAGTTTGTGGTTTATCAGCAGGTAAAAAATTTAGATCGTCCTGGATCGAAAAAGAGAGAAATGTAGATGTGTTTGATATAAAAAGAGACGTCATTCAAACTCTAGTTGAAGCAGGATATAACTCTGATAAATTTTTTATTGATAACAAAACACCTGATTACTACCATCCTGGTAAATCAGGGAGATTATTTTTAAATAAAGAGAAAAATCAAGTTGTAGCATATTTTGGTGAAGTTCATCCAAATATACTAAAAAAGATTGACATCAAAACAGAGTCTTTAGTTGGTTTTGAAATTTTCATAGATAATCTAAAATTACCAAAAAAAACATTAAATGATCAAAAGTCAAAATTTTCTTTTTCAGATTTCCAAAAATCAGAGAGAGATTTTGCATTTATTGTAAACAAAGATGTAAATGTCCAAGAAATAATGGATGCTGTTTCTAGCGTAGATCAAAGTTTAGTGAGAAATATAAAAGTTTTTGATGTTTATGAAGGTGATAATATCCCTGAAAATCAAAAATCAATTGCTATAAGTGTGACCATTCAATCATTTGAAAAAACATTGAATGAAACTGATTTAGAAAAGATTAATAATTTGATAATTGAAACAGTTGAAAATAAGACTGGCGCTAAAATTAGATCGTAATATTTAAATGAATACTATCGACAATATAAGAAATTTTTCAATTATTGCTCATATTGATCATGGTAAATCAACAATAGCAGATAGAATTATCCATAAATGTGGAGGTTTGACTGAGAGAGAAATGAAAGCTCAAGTTTTAGACTCCATGGATATTGAAAGAGAAAGAGGAATAACTATTAAAGCTCAAACAGTTAAATTAAATTATAAAGCAAAAAATGGAAAAGAATATATTTTAAATATAATAGATACTCCTGGGCATGTAGATTTCAGTTACGAAGTTAGTAGGTCACTTTATGCTTGTGAGGGCTCTATACTTATTGTTGATAGCACACAAGGTGTTGAAGCACAAACATTGGCAAATGTTTATCAAGCTTTAGATATCAATCATGAAATTATACCAGTCTTAAATAAAATTGATTTACCAGCATCAGACTTAGATAGAACTTGTAAACAAATAGAGGATGTAATCGGCATTGATACTGAAAATGCTATTCCATGTTCTGGAAAAACTGGAGAAGGTATTGATGATATACTGGAACAAATTATTAATAAATTACCTGGACCAAAAGGCAATTTGAAACAAGATTTGAAATGTTTATTGGTTGATAGTTGGTATGACACATTTCTAGGGGTAGTAATACTAGTTCGAGTTATAAATGGCAAAATTACTAAAAATATGAGGATAAAAATGCTCTCAACTGACCAAGATTATTTTATTGAAAAAGTTGGTGTATTCACTCCTAAACCAAAAGATGTAAATGAGCTAAATGCTGGTGAAATAGGCTTTATCACTACAGGAATAAAAGTTTTATCAGAAACAAAAGTTGGTGATACTATTTGTGACGCCTCAAAACCAGTTGTTGATCCCTTACCAGGTTTTAAACCAAGTAAACCAGTGGTTTTTTGTGGATTATTCCCTGTTGATAGTTCTGAATATCAAAGACTAAAAGATGGTTTAGCAAAATTACAATTAAATGATGCAAGTTTTTCATATGAAGCTGAGTCTTCATCAGCTTTAGGTTTAGGATTTAGGTGTGGTTTTCTAGGCTTACTTCATCTTGAAATAATAACTGAGAGACTTGAAAGAGAATTTGATGTTAACCTTCTTACGACAACACCAGGTGTAGTTTATAAAGTAAAATTAAATAATGGGCATATTATTGATTTGCAAAATCCTACAAGTCTACCAGATCCTACTTTTATTAAATTTATCGAAGAACCTTGGATTAAAGCAACGATAATAACACCAGATGAATACTTAGGTTCTATTATAAAATTATGTCAGGATAAAAGAGGAATACAAACAAACCTTAGCTATTCAGGAAATAGAGCTGTATTAACTTATGAGATACCTTTGAATGAAGTAGTTTTTGATTTCAATGATCGAATCAAATCAATGACAAGTGGATATGCAAGTTATGATTACGAAATAATTGGTCACAAAGAAGGAAATTTAGTTAAACTTGGAATTTTAGTGAATGGAGAACCTGTTGATGCTTTGGCTATGATGATTCATAAAGATTTTGCTCAACGGACAGGAAGAGAGGTATGTGAAAAACTTAAGGATTTAATACCGAGGCATAATTTCATGATACCAATTCAGGCTGCAATAGGTGGAAAAATTATTGCAAGAGAAACTATTAAAGGTTTCAAAAAGGATGTTTTAACTAAAATTCATGGAGGTGGAGCTACAGATAGAAAAAGAAAACTTTTAGAAAAACAAAAAAAAGGTAAAGCAAGATCAAAACAATTTGGAAGAGTTGAAATACCTCAAGATGCGTTTATTGGAGTTTTAAAAATCAATAAAGATAAATAATTAAATTATATTTTTTGATATTTTTTTAATTATATTCTTAGATTTTAATATTTTTGTATTAAAATACATTATTTTTTTATTTATAATTTTACTAGATAGATTTGTAGTATTGGGGTTGTATATACTAAATACATTTTTTCCATAAGATGCACCCAAGCAAGCAGGTCCAGATTCATTACCAATTATTGTAGAACAATTATTAATTATATTAATAATTTTGTTAAATTTTTGATTAAAGGTAAAAAATATTTTTTTATTTTTTAAAAATTTTTTATAAATCTTATCGAATAGTTTTGTTTTGGTTGGCGAAAAATTTATATATATTTTTTTTATGTTGTCATTTTTAAGAAGTTCATAAGTCAAATCAATGAAATTACTTTCGTTCCAATTATTTTGATCATGATGGGAGTCTATACTTAAAAAAATTTTGTGTTTTTCTATTTTTTTTTTATTAAAAGTTAAATCATATTTTTTTACGAAATTTATATTAGGAAATTCTTTAATAGATTGATTAATTATATATTTTGATAAATCTTTAATGTTGTTTTTTTTAAAAAAAATTTTGTTTTTTACATTTGTCATAAATAAAGGAATTACTAATCTTTTTGAAGGGGCTGTAAGGACACAAGTATCTGCATTAAATTTGTTCACTTTTTTTAAAAATTTATAAGAATTTTTGATCTGATCTTCTCTTTCAAAATTTATGTAATCTATCTTTTTAACAGCTATCTCTCTTTGAAGTATAAATTTTGCTTTATTTGCTGAATTAGTGATGATGATTATTTTTGATTTATATTTTTTATACAAACCTCTTATTAGAGGAATGTGAAATATTAAATCACCAATACCTCTATATGGAATGACTAATATTATTTTTCTTTTATCCATTGTTTATAAAGATTCGTATTTTTTTGAATGTGTTCTGGGAGATAATTAATATTTTTACTTAACATAAGTTTCTCATCATTATCTAAAAAACTTATATTTTTTTTCATACATTCCTCAATGTAGTTTTTATCATTGTTTTTATTTATATTGTGCTCGGTATGTGCGTAAGAATTTATTTTTTCAATTATTTCATCAGAATTTCTCAACCATCCAAAATGCCACCCCCCATTATCAATTATCTTAAATTTTGAATAATAGGTTTTAGAAAAATATTTATCTAATCTAAAAATATTATATTTTTTTTTAACCTTTAGAGATCTAAGCCACTGGGGAGAAACCAGCACTTCTTTTTTACAAAGTTTGGTTCCAATCCAACCATATTCTCTTATAAGATTCAATTTGTACATAGAATGTACTTGTGAAAAAGCATAGACATATTTATTTATTTTTGAAAAATTAATCCCTTTAAGATTAGGTATTTCATCAACATCAGAAATCATGACTATATCTTCGTTATTAGAGTCAATTAAACCTCTTGAAATTTGATTTCTTTGAAAATTTTCTCTTTCCCAAGAACTAAAATTTGATTTGAATTTTTCGATATAAAAATATTTTATTTTTTTTTTAAATTTTTGTAATAATTTTAAATCAATTTTTTGACCTTTATGTTGACCCTGGTGATTTTCTCCAAATTCAATTATTACAAAGAAATCTACGAATTTATTTAATTCATTTAATCTAATATCTAAAACATGATTTTCATCATTAAATGTAAAACAGTCAAAAATTTTCATAATTAGTAAAGATTTTATTATTAAATATTAATTACATATATAATAAAAACTACTTTAAAAAAAATAAATACTCATATAGATAATAATTATGAAAAAAGTATTGATAACTGGAGGAGCAGGATTTATTGCACACCATATTATTGCACATATTATTAAAAATACTGATTGGGAAATTATAACTATTGATAGATTGGATATTTCAGGAAACCTAAACAGACTAAATGAAATTTTATCCCAGTTTTCAATTAAGGATAAAAAAAGATTAAAGATTGTATTTCATGATTTAAAAGCAGAAATAAATTCTCAAATTAGCTCTGAAGTAGGTGAGCCAGATATAATATTACACTTAGCTGCTGCCAGTCACGTTGATAGGTCGATTTTGTATCCAATGGAATTTGTACAAGATAATGTAACTGGGACTGTTAATCTTTTAGATTTTGCAAAAAAATTGAGGAACTTAGAAAAATTTGTGTATTTTTCGACTGATGAAGTTTTTGGAAATGCACCTGCAGGAGTTTCTTATAAAGAATATGACAGATACAACTCTACCAATCCCTATAGCGCAAGTAAAGCAGCTGCAGAAGAATTTTGTGTTGCATACGAAAATACTTATGATCTTCCAATTTTCATAACTCACACAATGAATGTCTTTGGAGAAAGACAACATCCTGAAAAATTCATTCCAATGGTGATACAAAGAGTAAGAGATGAAAAAAAGGTGTATGTTCATTCAAATAAAGAAAAAACACAAGCTGGTAGTAGACATTATATTCATGCTCAAGATGTTGCTGATGGATTAATGTTTTTACTAAATCTAAAAGATTATAAGCATAAAGGTGATTTTGGAAATGCGAAATGTCCTAAATTTAATTTAGTGGGACCCGAGGAAATTGACAATTTATCTTTAGCCAAATCTATTGCAAAGATCCAAAATAAAGATTTGATTTACGAATTAATAGATTATCATTCATCTAGACCTGGTCATGACCTTAGATACTCACTAGACTCAGGTTTATTAAAATCTTTGGGTTGGGAACCTAAAATTAAGTTGAGTAAAAGAATAGAAGAGGTTGTTAATTGGAGTTTAAAAAATAAACATTGGCTTTCACAAAATTAAAAAACTGTTTAGCTTGTAACTCAGAAAAACTGAGTGAAGTTCTCAATCTTGATAAACAACCTTTAGCAAATTCTTATTTGAAGAATAAGGATATGAAAAAAAAAAAATACGAGCTTAAGGTAAATGCTTGTATTAAATGTACTCATTTACAGCTTTCTATTGCTGTAAATCCTGAAAATATTTATAGAAATTATGATTATGTAAGTGGCACAACTGAGACATATAAAAATTTTATGAAAAGATTTTTTAAGTATTGTATTAAAAATAACAAAGAGCTAATTTATAAAAATATTTTAGATATAGGATGTAATGACGGTTCTCAGCTCGATATATTCAAATCAAATAATTTTGAGACATTTGGTGTAGATCCAGCAAAAAATATTCATAGGATTTCATCAAAAAAGCATAAAGTGATATGTGATTTTTTTAATGAAAAAGTTACAACTAAACTTCCAAAGAAATTTGACTTTATTATTTCTCAAAACTCTTTCGCTCACAATGTTAATCCAATCAAATTTTTAATTAATGCGAGAAAATTGATGCATAATGAAAGTTTGCTGATAATTCAAACTAGCCAAGCAAATATGTGTAGAAATTATGAATTTGATACAGTTTATCATGAACACATAAGTTACTTCAATGTAAATAGCATGAATGAACTTCTTAAGAGATCAAATTTGAATTTATATAATTTAATTAAAGATCCAATTCATGGCACAAGCAACATATTTATTATAAAGAAAAATTCAAATCAAAAAAAAATTAAATTCCTAATAAAAAAAGAAAAAAATTTTAATTTAAAATATTATAAGAATTGGGGAAAAAAATGTAAATATTTTGCAAAAAATATAAAAATCAAATTAGAAAGAATTTCTAAAAAAGATACAGTCATTGGATACGGAGCAGCTGCAAAAGCAAATACTTTTTTAAATTTTACAGGAATTAAATTTGACTTTATTATTGATGATAACAAATTCAAACAAAATAAATTCTGTCCTGGATCCAAAATACCAATACGTTCATTAAATTTTCTAAAGAAATATAAAAAAAATATATATGTGGTTCCACTAGCATGGAATTTTTTTAAAGAAATAAAAAAAAGAGTAAAAAGTTCTCGAAAAAATTATAAAGATAAATTTATAATTTTTTATCCTAAATTTAAAATTTATTAATTTCAATCGACTCTGAAAAAAGAAGTTCTTCCTAGATAACCGTTTAAAAGACCCAAAAATCTACTTTTATAAATTCTGTGTTTTTTTTTGTTTACAAGATAATAGAAAATTAATTTAAAAAACGCAGATATAAATTTTCTAATAGTAATTTTATACGCATAGATTAATCCCCTATGTTTTTTTGAATAATAAAATAAAGACCATAAATAATGCCAATTTCTCTGAATTTCCATTTTTTCTTGTTGATCAGGGTGATGCGATCTGCCTCCCAAATGTTTGACTAAAATATTTTCAGCTAGGTAAATTTTTTTGCCTCTCTCCCTCAATCTTTTGCAAAGATCAACTTCTTCGAGATATAAAAAAAAATTTTCATCAAAATAGTTTGTATCTCTACATTCAAAATTATTAATGAACATCACAAAACCTTTAATACTATCAACTTCTCTTAAATTGATATTTTCTATATTTTTAACTTCTGAAATTTTGTTGGTTTCTACTGCAGAAATAATTCCAAATTTTGTATTTTTTGTAAATTCATACATCTTATAAATTATTTCATCATTAATTTCTGCATCAGGGTTAAAATGAAATATATATTTTTTTTTGATAAATTTTGCCCCTAAATTAAAAGCAGAACCAAAACCTAAATTTTTTCCACTTAATATGCATTCAGTATTTTTTCTGTTCTCTATTCTTTTTTTAAAATTCTCATTGTTTGAATTTTCTACAACTGTAATTTGGAAACTTTCACTAATTGAGGATAAACATTTATAGATTATATGCTCTGATTTGTAAGTAATTGTTAATAATTGAACTTCTTCAAATATATCTGTCATTGAGTAATTAGTATTATAATCGACTAAACAGTACAATTAATTATAATCTACTCTTTATTTTTTGGAGAGATGGCCGAGTGGTTTAAGGCGCACGCTTGGAAAGCGTGTATAGGGGCAACTCTATCATGGGTTCGAATCCCATTCTCTCCGCCATGAAATTTGACTATTTTATGCGGATAAAATTAATCGCTCATTTAGTTATTTAGAATTATAATTAAGCAATTTTTATCAAAAAGTGTTATAATTTTATTTTCCAAAATTTTAAAAATGACTAATAAAAATACATACCATGCTGACTCAATCAAAGTTCTTAAGGGTCTAGAAGCTGTCAGGAAAAGACCGGGGATGTATATTGGTGATACCGATGATGGTACAGGATTACATCATATGGTTTATGAGGTAGTAGATAATTCCATAGACGAAGCTTTAGCAGGGTATTGTAAAAATATAAATGTAAAAATTAATTCTAATGGAACAGTCACTGTGAGCGATGATGGTAGAGGTATTCCAGTAGATCTTCATAAAGGTGAAAAAAAATCTGCTGCTGAAGTAATTATGACACAACTTCACGCAGGAGGTAAGTTTGATCATGAATCTTACAAAGTGTCGGGTGGTTTGCATGGTGTTGGTGTTTCTGTTGTGAATGCTTTATCAGAAAAATTACAACTTGAAATAAGCAGGGAGGGTAAAAAGTATTTTATAGAATTTAACAATGGTGAAGCAATCTCACCATTGAAAGTAGTTGGAAAATCTAAAGAGACTGGCACAAAAATAACTTTTTTACCATCTAAACAAATCTTTTCTTCAATTAAATTTAATTCGAATATCCTAATCAAAAGAATGAGAGAACTTGCTTTTTTAAATAAAGGCATCAAAATAATATTTATTGATTCTAGCCAGAAAAAAGAGAAAGTTATTGAATTTAAATATGATGGAGGAGTTTTAGAATTTGTAGAATTTCTTGATGAAAAAAGGGATAAATTACAAAATAAAAACGGAAATGATTTGTTTAAAAAACCGATTTATATTGAAGGAAAAAAACAAAATATCGAGATCGAGTGTTCCTTAAAATGGAATGGTAGCTATTCAGAAGATGTTTATCCTTATACTAATAATATTCATCAAAAGGACGGAGGAACGCATTTATTAGGTTTTAGAAGTGCATTAACAAGAGTTGTAAATAAATATGCTAATGAACATAATTTATTAAAAAAGAATAAATTAACGATTTCAGGTGATGATATTAAAGAAGGGTTAACATGTGTACTTTCAACAAAAATACCTGATCCTAAATTTTCTTCTCAGACAAAAGATAAATTAGTTTCATCAGAAGTAAGAATGATAGTTGAAACTATTATAAATGAAAAATTATCAATTTGGTTCGATCAAAATCCAAGTATTGCCAAAATTATTTTGGCAAAAGTTATTCAAGCAGCAGTGGCTAGAGATGTAGCTAGGAAAGCAAGAGAAAGTGTTAGAAGAAAGGGAGCTTTAGAACTTAGTGGTCTTCCAGGTAAGCTTGCTGATTGTCAAATTGGGAAACAAGAGGGAACAGAATTATTCATCGTTGAGGGTGACTCAGCTGGAGGTTCAGCAAAACAAGGCAGAAATAGAACTAATCAAGCTGTATTACCTTTACGTGGAAAAATTTTGAATACTTATGTTGAAGATTTGAAATTAAAAAATGGAAACAATGGACATAAAAACGGTTCAGACCATAGAACAAAAGCACTATCTAAAATGATATCATCGAATGAGATTTTAACATTAATAAATGCCCTTGGATTAGATCCAAAAGCTGAGGAAATAGATTTGAAAGATTTAAGATATGCAAAAATTATTATAATGACAGATGCCGATGTTGATGGCTCACACATAAGAGCACTATTGCTAACATTTTTTAACAATAAACCGTTTAATAAATTAATAGAAAATGGACATATTTATTTGGCCCAGCCGCCATTATTTAAGGTCAATAAAGGATCTAAAGGAATATACATAAAAGATGAGAAGGAGCTTGAAGACTATATTATAAAAAATAGTGCTGAGACAAAAAAATTAAAAAAAGGATCTAAAGAATATTTTAAATTTTTAGAAATAGAGAAATCAAAAATGAGTATTCAAAGATTTAAAGGATTAGGAGAAATGAATCCAGAAGAACTATGGAATACTACTTTAGATCCTGAAACAAGAAATTTACTTCAGGTTCAATATTCAAAAGACTCCAAAAAAGACCAAAATTTAATTCATACATTAATGGGAAATGATGTAGGATTAAGGAAAGACTTCATTATTTCTAATGCAATTAATGTACAGAATTTAGATGTTTAGAAAATGAAGTTTTTTGAGACTTCAAAATACTATACATTAAAAAAATCAATTTACATTAACCTTAGATGGATAGGTATTATTGGACAAATTATATCTATTTATCTCGTATTTTTTTATTTACAATTTAGATTTGATTTTATCTATGCAAATATAATAATTTTCTTAGGTATTTTAAGCAATATTTACTTAACTTTTATCTACAAAAAAACACAATTATCAGAAAGATCAGCTTTGTTTTTCTTATTGATAGATATATTTCAGTTAACTGGATTAATTTATTTGACTGGAGGAATTATAAATCCTTTTATTATTTTCTTGTTAATCCCTAGTGTTTTTGCATCTTCAAATCTGAGTTTTAAAACAAATTTCTTAATAGTAGGAATTACAACTTTTGTGATTATTTTT
>MDTE01099207.1_pt1 | contig 10320 bp, 9 predicted proteins | sample 811231 | NCBI WGS metagenome assembly MDTE01 (sample SAMN05326651, study PRJNA326480) | marine metagenome | isolation source: seawater | place: Indian Ocean: Red Sea | collected 2010 | reverse complement strand
TTTGCTGCGACAACATCTCCTAAACTTCCTACATTTAATGAACCTAATGCAAACAAGCCTGAGACCACCTCACCATTTTTGCTTATAATCTCTAGCTCATTATTTACACGAATATTTTTTTTTGTTACATCCTGGTCAACAATTTTATTAATTATTAAATTTTCAATTAATTCACTATTTCCTGAACCTGAACAATTAACTATCTTATCAAAAAAAATTTTTTTTCCAGTATTAGTTTCTAAGAATAACTCTTCTTTTAATTTTTTAACTGCTTCAGCTCTTCCTTTAATAATAATTAATTTGTTTTTTCTTAACATTCTTTTTGCCGAATTATATGTTTGTGGTGATGATCTAAATCTTGCATTATTCCAAAAGTGTCTAAAATGCTTGATTAGTAATTTTTTTTGAAAATCATCAAGTTTTTGCCATGTATCATTGAAACCAATTCGAATTGATTCAAATTTTTCTTGCCATGTTACTTTTGTCCAATCTGTACTATTTAATTTTTTTCTTACAAACCTTATAAAATCTGAAGATTTTTTTATCTTGGGCCATTTTATTTTAACTTTGTTTTTCCAATTTGTTTGCACTGGTGGCAAAGATCCACATGGTGTAATAACAAACACTTTTCCATTATGATTTTTACTTTCTAAAAGATGTATGCAATCCATAGCTGTTAATCCTCCACCAACAAGGATGACTCTATCATTTACACAAATTTTTTCCTCAAGATTTTCAATCCAGGGATTTTCAATTAATTGATTATTAAAACCATATGTGTAAAAAGGCCATTTTGGATCCGAAAAACCGGTAGCTATTACAATTGTATCAGAAGAATACAAATTTCCAGATTCACAATATAAACTCCATTTTGAAATTTTACTATTTGACCTTTTTATATTTATGACCTTTTCGTCAAATTTTTTAATTTTTTCGTGATCCTTTATTGAAATTAAACAATCGTGGAAGTACCTATAAAAGTCCTTTCTTTTATAAAAATTGCCTTGCTTAGTTTTAGCTAAGTTGTCCCTTACATTTTTTTTACACCATCTTATAAAATGTTCAGGATCATCATCCCAAATTTTCATAAGACTATCTCGAATGTTAAGTCTATAGTGATTATTTAATTTGTTATAAGCGGATCCAGCTCCTAGATCTCCATTACCTAATACAATTATGTTACTTGGTATAGTAAATTTATTCGACAAAAGATGCAGACATAAGACACCTGCGCTAAAACCGGCTCCAATAATAATAATTTTTTTATTATCATTTTTATCCAAATTCAGAACTTAGCTCTCAATTGGTCCACCAGATTCTTTCCAGTCATTAAATCCACCTATATTTTTAACGTTTTCAAATCCCATTTCTAGTAATGTATTTCCTGCAAGTGCAGCTTGTCCACCAACTGCGCACAAAACTAAAATTTCAGAACTTTTTTTCATTTTTTCATTATGAAGTGGATGAGAGTCATCAGAAAAAAATTCAATCATTCCTCTTGGTATTCTTTGAGCACCTTTAACTGTTCCTGTTTTTTGGATATCTAACATATCTCGTACATCAACAAAGACAACATTATCCTGACCATGTTTACTTTTTGCCTCTTCTACACTTATTTTTGGAACATTTCTGTTCGCTTCTTCTAAAAAATCTTTTGCTGTTTTCATCTTTATCTCCCATAAATTCTTTTTTTCTTAATTTTAATACTGTTTGTTGCTATATAAACACCTAAACTAACCATAGCAAGACCTATTATATCAAATTTTGTAAGGATTTCATCTAATAAAAACCATGCCATTAATGCTGTTATTGGAGGCACAAGAAAGAATAATGTTGAAGTTTTACTTGCTGTTCCTACTTTTAGCAATATCATTAAAATTGTAAAGGCGCCGAAAGAGACTGCTATTATTTGCCATGCCATGGCAAATACAAATTCATTTGTGAAGTTTATATAGGGTTCTTCGTATAAAATCACTAAAATTAAGTGAAAAATTGATGCGCCTAGCGCCTGATAAATATTATTTACAGATATTGATAAGTTTTTGCTTATTTTTTTCTGCCATAATGTGCCAACTGTTACTCCAATAAGAGCTATAATTGAGGAAAAAAAACCAATAACTTTAAAATCAGTTTTAAAATCAATTCCTATAACTAAGATAGCTCCAGTAAATCCAAAGAAGACACCAATCCATTGTCTAAAAATAATTTTTTCATCAAGAAAAGGAATTGCTAACAAAATGGTCAGAACTGGATGCAATGATACAATTAATGCAGTTATTCCAATTGGATAACCCTGTGAGGCTGAGTAAAATACTCCTCCTAAATAAATTCCATGAAAAAAAATACCAATAACAAATGCTTGAAAAATATCTTTTCTATTAGGAAATAGTTTTTCCTTTAAGTAATAAGAAAATAGAAAGAACCCCAACGCAACTATAAAAAATCTAATGCATAAAGCTAGAAAAGGAGAAGCATTATCAACTATTATTTTACCAGTTATAAATGCTGAAGACCATAATATAACAAAAATAAATGGAAAAAATTTTTTCATAAATTTAATATCAGTTATTTAAATAAATTAAAAAAATCGACATTTTGATCATTTTTAAATAATCTTAATTTTTTTATTTTAACAAGATGATTTAGATGGGCGCGTGCTTCACCAGAAGCAAAAAATAATTCATGTTCATCAAATTTTCTTCCAAATAAAATATCTATAGATGAATTTACTGTTAATGTATTTACCTCAGCTGCGATTAACAATTTTTCTAGTCTTTTGTTATGATGCATTATGAGTTCTTTCGCTCTACTACCACCTTTTGTAAAAGGCCAATCATGACCAGGAAAGATTTTAAAATCATCCTCTAAATTTGAGAATTCTAATAAGTAATTTAAATATGATCCAAGCCTATCACTATTAATTTCCCTGAGATCTGCTGATATATTTGGAGAAATTCTTGGTAACAAAAAATCTGCACTAATATATAACTTTCTGGTTTTATCAATTAAACTTATATGCTCTGGGCTATGACCTTCATCTAATCTTACCTCCCATTCTCCATATTTGGATCTAATTTTTTCACCTTCTTCAATTATTTTTAGGTATGGTAGTTTCTTCACTCTTTGTTTATATTTGCTACCTCTTTTTTTTAAGGTGTTAATATCCTTTTTATTTAAATTGTAAGACTCATAAGCTTTAATTATTATACTGAGTAGTTCTGTTTCATTAGTTTTCATTAACCATTCAGCATTTTCTTTTTCTGATTTACTTATGAAAAAACTTGCATTTGACATTTTTTCTAACTCACTTGAGAACCCAATATGATCCGGATGGTGATGGGTAATTATTATCTTATCAATATTAATGTTTTTTAGTGGACCCAAAAATAACTGTTCCCAGTGTTCTCTTGTATTTTTATCATTTATGCCACAATCTATTATTATCCAACCATTATCAGACTCTAGAAAATAGACGTTAATATGATTAAGTCTAAATGGTAGTTCAAACCTTGCCCAATATAAATCTTCGGCAACTTTAACAAGTTGTCCTTTTCTGGGTGTCATAAAGTTTAAAGATTTCATTCAAAGTACCTTTCAATAATATTCTTAAACATTATGTTCAAAATTTACATCAAATTAATTTTTTTGTTGTTAAAAATTTTTCACCTTATAAAGTAGAAATTATATAATTAATTAATAATGTCCAAAATAATCTTTGTCGGAGAAAGCAAATGTTAAATAAAGTTTTTGTTATTTTTTTTAGTTTAATTATCTTTTCTTCAGTTTCTTATGCTGAAAGTATTAAAATAGGTTTTATGACTACACTTTCTGGTCCTGCTGGAATAATAGGAAAACAAATGAAGAATGCAGTTGAACTAGCAATTGAGCATAAAGGAGGTAAGCTTGGAGGAATGGATGTAGAGATTATTTTTGGAGATGATCAGAGAAAACCTGATATAGCAAAACAAGTTGCAAATCGTTTTATCAAATCTGATAAAGTTGATGTTATTGGTGGTGTCATTTGGTCAAATCTTTTAATGGCAATTCATAAACAAGTAACAAGATCAGATGTTTTATTGATAAGTTCAAATGCCGGGCCTTCGCCTATCGCAGGAAAAAATTGCCACAAAAACTTTGTATCAATGTCTTGGCAAAATGATCAAGCAGCAGAGGCAATGGGAAAGTATATGCAAGACTCTGGAATTAAATCAGTATATGCAATTGCTCCAAACTATCAAGCTGGTAAAGATATGATTTCGGGATTTAAAAGATATTTTAAAGGAAAAGTTGTTGCAGAAGTCTACACTAAACTAGGTCAAAGTGACTTCCAACCTGAACTTTCAACACTCAGATCTATGAAGCCTGAATCAACTTTTATATTTCAGCCAGGGGGAATGGGAATTAATTTTGTAAAGCAGTGGAATCAAGCAAATATGAATTCAATAAGCAAGTTATATACTATTTTTACAGTCGATGGGGTTTCATTACCAGCACTTAAAGAAAATGCCCTTGGAACACTTTCTACTCTGTCTTGGGGACCAGACCTAAAGAATGATGTTAATGAAAAATTTGTTACTGATTACAAATCAAAGTTTAAATCATATCCATCTTTTTATGCAGCGCAAGCATATGACACTATTTTAGCTATAGATTTTGCTGTTTCTAAATCTAATTCAAAAGATCTAGACAAAATTAGAGAAGTGCTTTCTAATAATAAAATACCAACTACTAGGGGTCATATCACCCTAAATGAAAATCATTTTCCTATTCAAGATTTTTATTTACGTGAAGCTATAAAAGACAATGAAGGGAATTTCACCTCGAAAATAGTTAAAACTGTTTTTAAAAATCATAAGGATGCATATTTTAGAGAGTGCAAATTTTAAAGTTCAGTTTCTGAGGGAAAGTTATTTTGTAATTAATGAGTTTAGCTTTATTTCTTGAACAATTGTTTAATGGATTTCAAACTGGCATTACTTTATTTTTAATATCAGCTGGATTAACAATAATTCTAGGTACAATGAATTTTGTTAATTTGGCTCATGGTTCGCAAGTAATGATAGGGGCATATGTTGCTACATATTTTTTTGGTTTAACAGAAAGTTTTTTTCTAGGTATTATTTTTGCAATACCGTGTACTTTTATATTTGGAATAACATTAGAAATATTAATAATTAGGCATTTTTATAACAGAGACCATATGGAGCAGGTACTTGTAACCTTTGGTCTAATTATTTTTTTTAATGAAGTTGTCAGGATTTTATTCGGTCCTGCTTCACTTTACTCAACAATACCAAAAATTCTATCAAATTCAGTAATGCTTCTACCAGAGTTACCATACCCAGCTTATAGATTATTTATAATTGGTGTTGGGATTATTAGTGCTTTAATCATATATGTTTTAATTCACAAAAGTAAAATTGGTGCAATGGTTAGAGCTGGTGAAAATAATTCTATAATTGCATCCGCTCTTGGAATAAATATAAACTTGCTTTTTAGACTAGTCTTTGCAACAGGTGCTACTTTTGCTGGTTTAGCTGGAATGATGATTGGTCCTCTTACATCAATAGAACCTGGAATGGGAGAACCACTCCTAATTCTTGCTCTAGTAGTAATCATCATAGGAGGTGTTGGATCAATAAAAGGTGCTTTTTTTTCTGCAATTTTGATAGGAATAATAGATACTCTTGGAAGAGTATTCATCCCATTTTTATTAAAATTATTTTTAAATAATTCGTCAGCTGATGGTGCAGGACCTGCTTTATCTTCAATGCTAGTTTATATATTGATGATCATAATTTTAATAAAAAAACCGAATGGATTATTTGGAAAAGTAAGTACTTAATATAAATGAAAAATAATAATTACTTAAATTTTATAATTGAATCAATAAAATTAGCTCCATTGTTATGGGGTTTAATAATAATTTTGTTTTTATTTCCAATCATGTCGCTAATTCTAGACAAACCATTTTGGAATGACATTGCAATGAGGATAATGCTTTTAGGAATTGCAGGCATAGGATTAAATATAGCCTTTGGATTTGGTGGAATGGTATCATTAGGTCATGCACTTTTTATTGGAATTGGTGCTTACAGTGTTGGAATATTAAATTTTTTTGATTTTACAAATATCTACATGCATATAGCTTTAAGTATTTTTGCATCAGGTTTTTTTGGTTTTATAATAGGGATTCTTTCTTTACGTACTTCTGGAATTTACTTTATAATGATTACTTTAGCATTTGCACAAATGTTTTATTTTTTGTTTATATCTTTAGAAATTTTTGGTGGTGACGATGGATTATCTACAGATAGATCAGAGTTTCTGCTATTTGATATTTATAAACCACTTAGATTATATTATGTAATAGCTTTAACTCTTTTTTTAAGTGCTTTTGTTTCATGTATTACTTTTAATTCTAGATTTGGAGTATCAATAAGAGCAATAAAATTTAATGCTACGAGGTGTGAATCATTAGGTATAAATTTAATAAAATTTAGAATAACTGCATTTATTTTTTCAGCAATTATTTGTGGAATATCTGGGACTTTATTTGCAAATTGGCAAGAATATGTATCTCCTGATATTATGCATTGGACAAAATCTGGAGAGATTTTAATCGTTATTATTTTAGGTGGATTGGGAACACTTACTGGACCAATGATTGGAGCTGTTGTTTTTTATTTACTTGAAGAGTTTCTTCCTGAATTGATTGGCGTTTTTGTTCCAGAATATCAAGAAAATTGGATGCTAATTTTTGGTCCATTATTAATTATCATTGTCTTTTTTGGAAAAGGCGGAGCAATTGCACTTATTAAAAAATTTTTTAATTATAAAAAGATTTAAATAATGTCTTCAGTTTTACTTTCAATTAAAAATGTTTGCTTTAATTTTGGAGCTGTATCAGCAGCTGACAATATTTGTTTAGACTTAAATAAGAATGAAATACACGCTTTAATAGGACCAAATGGAGCAGGTAAAACAACATTAATCAATCAAATATATGGAACTATCAAACCATCTAAAGGAAAAATATTTCTGAACAAAAAAAATATAACAAATATGTCAATAGTAGAAAGAGTTCATCTTGGAATTAGAAGATCTTTTCAAATTAACACTTTGATAAACGAATTTACTGTTATTGAAAATTTAATTATTGCTTATCAATCCATTAACAATGACGCTTTTAATTTTTTTAAACAATCATTTACTGATAGTAATTTAATAAATTTATCTTTAAAAACACTTTCAAAAATAAACTTGTTAGAAAAAAAAGATTATTTAGTTTCAAATCTATCTTATGGTGAGAAAAGGCTTCTTGAAATAGGTTTAACCATAATAGGTAAACCTAAACTTATAATTTTAGATGAACCTTTGGCAGGTGCTGGAGAGAAAGAATCCTTTTTTTTAATAAAACTAGTAAAAGAATTGAGTAATACTAATACCATTCTTCTAATTGAACATGATATGGATGCTGTATTTAAATTAGCAAATAAAATCAGTGTATTAGTAGAAGGGAAAATTATAGCTTCTGGAAATAAGAATTTCATTTCTAAAAATAAAAAAGTAAGAGAGGCTTATTTAGGGAATTAACAAAATGCTAGAAGTTAGAAATGTCCAAGCAGGATATAACGAAAGTAAAATTCTTTTTAATATAAATTTGTCAATTCAAAGTGGTTCATGTTCTGCCATTTTAGGTAGAAATGGAATGGGAAAAACAACTATTATTAAAAGTATATTAGGTATAATTCCAATAATTAGTGGGGAAATTTTTTTTCTAGGGAAGAAAATAAATGGACGACCTTCACATGAAATTTCAAATTTAGGAATTGGAATTGTTCCCGAAGGAAGACATATTTTTTCTAATTTAACCGTGAGAGAAAATTTAGAGACGTTTTATAAAAGTAATAATTATAATTGTAACTCATGGAATTTAGATAAGGTTCTAAATCTTTTTCCAAAATTGCAAAGTAGGTTGAAAAATTTTGGAGATCAATTATCAGGAGGAGAACAACAGATGCTTGCTATAGGTAGAGCTCTGATGACAAACCCACAATTATTAATTCTAGACGAAGCAACTGAAGGATTAGCTCCTATAATAAAAAAAGAGATATGGGAATGCTTAAGGAAATTAAAGTCTAAAGAACAATCAATTTTAATTATTGACAAAAATATTTTCTCCGTGGCTAATCTCTCTGATTACAATTACATAATAGAAAAAGGGAAAAATGTTTGGGAAGGTAGAAGTAACCTCTTATTAAAATCTGAAAGCATTAGAGAAAGATTTTTAAGCCTTTGATTTACTTATTATGGCGCCTGCTAAGAAAATTAGTAGCATTCCCATAATCATTTTTATAGAAATTTTGTTTTCCCAAAACAACCATCCAAAAAAAGATGCTGATATTAAATATGTATATTCATAAGGTGCAAGATAACTAGTATCTTCTGCTTGATATGCAATTGTCATCATCCATATACCAATAATTGTTAAGAAAGACATCAAAGAAATTATATAAATCTGATTAAGGCTAACTTCTCTCCATCCTCTTAAAATAAAATCCATATCTTTAGAATCATGAAAAATATTTCCAGCTGAAATTGAGAAAATTAAACCTAAGGACCCAATTAACATAAAAAACATAGTTAATAAAGCAAGTGGTGGTTCATTAGCACATAAATTTTTTGTTATCATAACTCCTGCTGCATAAAATCCGCCAGCTAGTATTGGAAAAAAATTTATAAAATTAAATCCTTCTGACCATGGATTTAATACTAACCAGATTCCAAAAGAACCTGCGATTATTGCTAAAATATTGAAAATATTTGGAATAATTTTTAAAAATATAAGTGAAAAACATACAACAAAAATTGGTGAAGTAAACAAACCAGCACCAGCTCCAGCTGCAGATACAATCGGTAATGTACCAAAGAATATTACCATTGAAATTACAATAAAAATACTTCTTATGAGAACTGCTTTTAAATTTTTATACTTTATACTTAGGCCTGTTAACCTAGATAAAACAATAATAAAACAAATAGATATTACTGAGCGTAAAAAATGAAATTGAGCTAAACCAATGTTTTCTGATAACATTAAAAGAATATTATCACTCACACCAAGTATTGAGACACCAAAAACTAAAAGAAAAGAATTATAATATTTTTTAGAAAATGATTCTAAAAAACTTGCTTTAAACATCTAAATTTGAAACTTTTAATGCATTAGATTGAATAAAATTTCTTCTTTCTTCAACAATTTCACCCATTAATGTTGAAAATGCATCATTGGCCTCATCTTCATCATTTATTTTTACCTGTAAAAAAGTACGTTGATTTGGATCTAATGTTGTCTCCCATAATTGGTCAGGATTCATTTCTCCTAACCCTTTATATCTTGCAATCTGAGCACCTTTTTTTCCTGAGTTTATAATATTAGTTGCTAAATCACATGGACCTTTTATAACTATTTTATCTTGTGAAGAAATTAAAAAAAGTTTTTTAGCAAAATACTTTTGTAACATACCTGTTGTATTATCTAAGGCTCGTGCTTCAGATGTTGTTACAAATTTTGAGTCAAATTTGAAACTTTCATTAATACCTCTAAGTTTTCTTTTTATATTTACTATAAATTCACCATTGATATTTACTGATTCGCCCTCCCAACCTCTTTCGAATTCATCTGAGATTTGATTCATTCGTTTTGCTAAATAAGTTGCAGCATCATTATTTTTTAACATATCTACATTTAACATACCTGATATTGCTGCCTGCTCAATTAAATCTATGTTGTTTATTTGATAAGTTAGTTTTTCAATATGCCTTTGTATGAGCATAGATTTTTCAACTAACTCTTTCAGTTCTAAACCTTTGATTTGAAAGTCAGAGTCATTTGATAGAGTAAAACTTTCGACCCCAGCATTTATCAAATAGTCATCTAAGGCTTCTTGATTTTTTAAATAAACTTCACTTTTACCTCTTTTTGATCTAAATAATGGTGGTTGCGCAATATACAAGTAACCTTTTTCAATAAGAGGTCTCATATGCCTGAAAAAGAATGTTAGAAGTAAAGTTCTAATATGGCTTCCATCCACATCTGCATCAGTCATAATTACTATTTTATGATATCTAATTTTTTCAACATCTAATTCGTCATTACCAACTCCAGCTCCAATAGCAGTTATAAGAGTTCCAATTTCATTGGAAGATAAAACTTTATCCATTCTAGCTCTCTCAACGTTTAATATTTTTCCTCTCAATGGTAAGATTGCTTGATTAGATCTATCTCTGCCTTGCTTAGCTGAACCTCCTGCTGAG
>MDTE01023730.1_pt1 | contig 10320 bp, 9 predicted proteins | sample 811231 | NCBI WGS metagenome assembly MDTE01 (sample SAMN05326651, study PRJNA326480) | marine metagenome | isolation source: seawater | place: Indian Ocean: Red Sea | collected 2010 | reverse complement strand
TTTACAAAAAGCACCAGCTAGACAACTACCCAGTAGACCTTGTGAAACTGGATCCATTAATTCACCAATAAAGTTTATTAAAAAAAAAATATATCAAAAGATAAATTAACGGTTTTTTTTTAATTTTTGTGAATTTTCTTTTGAATACTGTTTTGAGTAATTATTTTTTACATTTTTTTCTTCAAGAGAAATACTATAGCAACCGTTTTCCTTACCGTACTCTTTTGCTAAAGAATCAACAAAACTTCCAGCAATAGCTGCTTTTACATAAAAAAGTGATACTAAAGATATAATTAAATATTTCATACAAAAAAATTAATAATTAAAATTTTTTTTTCAACTATATTCTTAACAGATCTCTTTAAGCTTAAAAAACAAAGGATATTTGATAGATGGCGGAGAGAGAGGGATTCGAACCCTCGAAACAGTTGCCTGTTTACACGCTTTCCAAGCGTGCGCCTTCAGCCACTCGGCCATCTCTCCATTCAATCATTTGAAGTCTTAAGAACATTTATAAATGCAGATTGCGGGATTTCAACTTTCCCAAATTGACGCATTCTTTTTTTTCCTTTTTTTTGTTTATCAAGTAATTTATTTTTTCTTGTAACATCTCCACCATAAAGTTTAGCTGTGACATCTTTTCTGTAACTACTGATGGTTTCACGAGCAATTATTTTCCCCCCTATTGTGGCCTGAAGCGGAATTTTAAATTGTTGTCTTGGAATAAGTTCTTTTAATTTTTCACAATAAACCTTTCCTCTTAAACTAGCTTTCGATCTATGAGAAATAAAGGATAAAGCGTCAACTGGCTCAGTGTTCACCAAAATCTGCACCTTAACTAAATCACTTTCCTGATACTTTTTAAACTCATAATCAAAGCTGGCATAACCACTTGTAATTGATTTTAGTTTGTCATAAAAGTCAAAAACAACTTCTGCTAAAGGTAATTCATAAACTATCATTGCTCTTTTACCGGCATAAGTAAGATTTTTTTGCACTCCTCTTCTATCAGTACACAGTTTAATTACTGCTCCTAAAAATTGATCAGGAAGAAGAATTGTGGCAGTAATAATTGGTTCACATATTTGCTGAATTTTTGTAACCTCTGGAAGATGAGATGGATTATGAACATCTAACTTTTCACCATTCGTCATATCAATTTTATATATAACCGAAGGGGATGTTGTTATTAAATTAATATTGAATTCTCTACTTAATCTTTCTTGTATTATCTCTAAGTGAAGCAGACCTAAAAAACCACATCTAAATCCAAGGCCTAATGCTGTTGAGGTTTCAGGCTCAGAAGAAAAACTTGCGTCATTGAGTGCTAATTTGGATATACTATCTTTAAGTAAATCATAATCATCAGCATCGACTGGATATAATCCGCAAAAGACAACAGGAATACTTGGTTTAAAGCCAGGCAATGGTTTAGATGTTGGACTTTGATTATCAGTAATTGTATCACCAACTTTACAGTCACTGACATGTCTAATACCAGCTGTGATAAAGCCTATTTCACCTGGATTTAATTCCTCCATATATTTAATTTTTGGCGTAAAAAACCCACATTTTTCAACTTGGTACACAGCGTTGGTTCCCATCATTTTAATTTTCATTCCTGTCTTTAATTTTCCTGAAAGAACTCTAACCAAAATAATTACTCCAAGGTAAGTATCGTACCAACTATCTACCAACATACCTATCAAGTTTTCATCAGTATATTTTTTTGGAGGAGGTAGCCTTTGAATTATTGATCCAATTAGTTTATCTATTCCTTCACCCGTTTTTGCTGAAACTAAAATAGAATCAGATGCGTCAATACCAATGACATCTTCTATCTGTTGCTTAACTCTCTCAGGTTCAGCAGATGGTAAATCTATTTTATTTAAAACAGGAATTATTTCATGATTATTTTCAATAGCTTGATAAACATTTGCGAGTGTTTGAGCCTCGACTCCTTGAGATGAATCAACAACAAGAAGAGAGCCTTCACAACACGCTAACGATCTACTTACTTCATAAGAAAAATCTACATGCCCTGGTGTATCCATTAGATTTAGGTTGTAAGATTTATTATCATGAATGTATTTTAAATAAACTGTTTGAGCTTTAATAGTTATACCTCTTTCACGTTCAATATCCATGGAATCAAGTACTTGATTCTTCATTTCTCTTTCTGAAAGACCACCGCACATTTGAATAATTCTATCTGCTATTGTAGATTTTCCATGGTCAATATGCGCGATTATTGAAAAATTTCTAATATTTTGCATAAACCTATCTCAGACGAGCACTAAAATTATTAGAAATACTATCAATAATTTTTTTTGATAAATCTTGAATTTCATTTTCTGTAAGAGTTTTAATATCTGATTGTATTTTTACTTCTACAGAGATTGATTTATAATTTTTTTCTAATCCTTTTCCTTCATAATGATCAAAAATTGAAACATCTTTTATAAGGGTAGAGTCAATTTTTTTAACTAAACTTATTATGTCGTGAGAAAGTATTTCTTTTTTCATCTCAAAAGAAAAATCTCTGATTGAAGATTGGTAAGGAGAAGTTTTTAATTCCTTTTTGGAGATTGTATTATTTTTATAGAAAGAAATTATTTTTGTAAGGCTTAATTCAAAAACATTTACACAATTATCAATATCAAATTTTTTTAAAATATTAGGATGAATTTCTCCTAAATCAGCGATCTTGTCATGTCCCAAGTAGAAACAACCACTTTTTCCGGGGTGAAAATAACCTACATTTTCATTTTTTTGTTTAAAAATATGATGATTAAAGCCAATTGTTTTTAAACAGCTAATTAAGTCTGCTTTAATATCAAATAGGTCAAATTCTCTATTTTTTTCTATCCAAGATTTTTCGTACTTAAATCCAGATCTAATTACTGTAAGGACGTCTGATTGATCTCCTGGCTCATTTCCAAAAAAAACAGGACCTAATTCAAAAATAGAAATATTTTTTATATCTTTTTTATTATTTTTTTTTATTACATTGAGTAGATTAGGTATTAGTGATGATCTCAAACAATTTAAATCAGAACTTATTGGATTTTCAATAATTATACTTTTATCAAATTGATTAAAATCATCATTTACACTTTTATCAAGAAATGACCATGTGATTGTTTCCATGATATTTCTACTAGTTAGAATTTTTTTCAATTTATTAATTAGTAAGAAGTTATCTGAAACAGAATTTATTTTTTTATTTTTAGTTATTGACATTTTTTGGCTTGGAATTTTTTCAAAACCATACATCCTCGCAATTTCTTCAACTAAATCCTCTTTGATTTTGATATCAGGTCTCCAAGAAGGAGGAACTACTATTAAATCCTTATTTTTTTCACTTACTTCACAGCCTAATTCTTTGAGTTTTGATATTATAAAATTACTTTCTATTTCCAAACCGAGAATTTTTGAGAAACATTTCTTATCAACTGTAATTTCTTTAATAGTTTTGTCGAATTGATTATCCGAAATAATTGACCCAACTATACCCCCGCAATGCTTTAAAATTAGGCTTGTTGCTTCTTCGAGTCCATCAATAGTAGATTCTGGATCAATACCTCGTTCAAACCTATACCTCGCGTCACTTAATATATTAAGTTTTCTTCCGCTGTAAGAAATTTTTTCAGGTAAAAAATACGCTGATTCAATAAGGACATTTTTTGTTTCTTCGGTACAAGCTGATTCCTTGCCTCCTATTACTCCAGCTAAACTTAAAATTTTTTTAGAATCGCAAATTATTATCATACCATCGTCCAAAATATAATCTTGATCATCAAGGCCTTTAAACTTTTCACCTTTCTTTGAATGCCTAATGACTATATCCCCAACAATTTTATCATTATCAAAAACGTGAAGTGGTCTACAAGAATCATTTGATATATAGTTAGTAACATCAACAAGTCCTGAAATTATTTTTATATCGCTATTTTTTAATCTACGCTCAAATTCAACAGGTGATTTTATATTTTTTACATCTTTGACTAATCTTAAAAAAAATTGAGGACAATCATTTTCTTTAAGGTGATTAATTAATTTTATAGGTGTAGTGAATTCTTCTTTATTTTTTTTTTTTATTTTTTTTTTTAATTTTCCAAACCCGGATGCACTTAAATCCCGTGCAATTCCATATACACCAGCGCAATCAACTCTATTTGGTGTAATTGAAATTTCGATTTTAATTTCTTCATCGTCTATGTAATTAGAAAAACTCTCTCCGACCTTATAGTTTTTCTCTAGCTCAATTATTCCATGTGAATTATCGCTTAAACCAAGCTCTTGTTCCGAACACAGCATACCATTTGATTCAACTCCACGGATTTTACTCTTTTTAATAACAAATTCATCATTTGTATTAGGATTGATAATTGATCCAACTGGTGCTAAAACACTTATGAGGTTAGTTCGAACATTTTTTGCTCCACAAACTATTTCAAAAGTATTTTTTCCGTCAAATACCTCACAAACACTAAGCTTGTCTGCATTTGGATGTTTTTTAAAACTTTTAATTTTTGAAATAATAAAATTGGATAAAAACTTTTTGGGGTTTTTTAAAACCTCAACCTCTAAACCTAGGCTAGTTAGTTTTTCACATAAATCTTCCGGAGATGAATCAAAATTCAAATATTCTTTTAACCACTTAAAAGTAAACTTCATTTTTTTTTCCCACTAAATTAATAATCCAAAAATGAAAAACCATAATGATGCAGCCAATTTATATCAGAATCAAAAAAGTTTCTTAAGTCTGGCATTCCATATTTTAGCATTGCTAGTCTCTCAATTCCCATCCCAAAAGCAAATCCAGAAATATTGTCCTCCTGAATTCCCGATAATTTAAAAACATTTGGATGAACCATCCCGCAGCCTAAAATTTCCATCCATTGCTCACCATTCCCAAGATGTATTTTTCCAGAATCAATTTTACAATTTATATCAACTTCAGCGGATGGCTCTGTAAAAGGAAAATATGAAGGGCGAAATCTTAATTTTAACTTTTCATTTTCAAAAAAAGTTTTACAAAACTCTTCAAGGAACCATTTTAAATTTCCAAAAGTTATATTTTTATCAACAACTAATCCTTCTACTTGGTGAAACATTGGCGTATGAGTTATATCTGAATCACAACGATATGTTCTTCCAGGGGCAAATATTTTTAAAGGTAACTTTTTTTTTTGTAATGTTCTTATTTGAACAGGTGATGTATGAGTTCTCAAAACATTTTTGTCTTTGTTTGATAGTATATAAAAAGTATCGTGCATCTGCCGTGCCGGATGATTCTCAGGAATATTTAAAGCTGTAAAATTATTAAAATCGTTTTCTATGTCTGGTCCCTCTTCATAATTCAATCCCATATTTGATAGAATTTGGTAGATTTCTTTAATTGTAAATGAGATTGGATGAATTTTTGCATCTAATTCCTTTGCATCCCTTGTTGGTAGGGTGAAATCAATAAATTCAGATTTAAGTTTTTCATCTATAAGCTTTGTATTAACAATTTCTTTCTTTTTTTTAATAGCATCATGAAATGTTAATTTAAAAATATTTAATTTTTTTCCAACTTGTTTTTTTTGATCGTTTGTAAGTTTAGAAATATTTTTTAACTCATTATTGACTAACCCATTTTTGCCAAAATATTTTACACGAACAGTCTCTAATGATTCTTCACTATTAGATTTCTCAACGTCAATCAGAGCTGATTGAAAAAGTTGATCATAGTCCTTCATTACTATAATTTTACTAGCTAGTTCTAATTTTTGAAATTATTTCTTTAAAAGATTCTGGCTCTTGAGCTGCTAAGTCAGCCAAAACTTTTCTGTTAAGATTTAGATTTACCTTTTTTAACCCATTTATAAAAGTAGAGTATTTAATTCCATGAAGTCTACAACCTGCATTTATTCTTTGAATCCAGAGACTTCGAAATTGTCTTTTTCTAACCTTTCTATCTCGATAAGCGTATTGGCCTGCCTTTTCTACTGCTTGATTTGCAACTTTGAAGGTATTCTTTCTTCTACCATAATAACCCTTTGCTCTAACAAGAATTTTTTTATGTCTTGATTTACTAACCGAACCGCTTTTTGCCCTTGACATATATCCCCCAACTAAAGTTTGATATTCATATATTTTTTTACAATTTTAGAATCTTGTTTTGACATTATTGTTGGTCCTTTTGCTGACCGCTTCATTTTTCTGGTCCTCTTTGACAAATTATGTCTTTTAAAGCTTGGAAACATGACTACTTTACCCGTAGCCGTAATTCTAAATCTTTTCTTTGTACCGCTTTTTGTCTTAATTTTTGGCATAATAATTATTTTTTTATTTATATAGTTTTTTTTAAACAAAGCAAGGTGGATTTTTTTAGTCTACCTAGGTGCTACAACCATAACCATTAGCTTACCTTCCATTGTTGGAACTTGCTCTATTTTCGCAAGAGGTTCGATTGCTGTCTCAAGTTTTTTTAATACGTCCATTCCTCTTTGATGATATGCCATTTCTCTGCCCTTAAACCTTAAGGTTATTTTCACTTTGTCACCATCATTAAGAAATCTTTGAATGGATTTAAGTTTTACCCCGTAATCGTGATCTTCAATTCCAGGTCTAAACTTAACTTCCTTAACTTCAAATGTTTTTTGTTTCTTTTTTGCTTCGGCCTGTTTTTTCTGAATTTGGTATTTATATTTACCGTAATCAATAATTTTACATACTGGTGGAGAAGAATTCGGCGAGACTTCAACTAAATCTAGTCCTTGATCAAATGCTAATTGAACAGCCTTATTTTTTTCCAATACACCAAGCATCTCACCTTTCTCTGATATAACTCTGACTGTTTTTGCTGAAATATTATTATTTATAGCAGGACCCTGCTTTGAACGGTGATTGTAACTACTCATATTTTATTTGCATTATTAATAATTCCTTTCCATACGCAAAATAATAAGTCTAATTATAAAATAATTCATAAATTAACCTATTCTGCAAGAATTTTTTAATTTTTTTAGCAATTCCTCAATGTTTATTGAATATTGCTGTTTTTCATTATGTACTCGCAATGTCACTAATTTACTGTTTTTTTCTTTTTCACCAACCACAATAATAAAGGGTATTTTTTCTAAAGTAAGTTCTCTAATTTTATAATTAAGTTTTTCATTTCTAATATCTAGTTTTGTTCTGAAATTTTCTTGTTGAAGAATTTTCTCTACCTTTTTGCAATACTCTATACAATTTTCATTGATCGATGCTATTGCAACTTGAATAGGGGAAAGCCAGCCTGGAAATCTTCCGGCAAAATTTTCAATTAATATTCCTATAAATCTCTCAAAAGATCCTAAAACTGCACGGTGTAACATTACTGGTTTATGCTTATTTCCATCTTCACCAATATAATTTGCATCAAGTCTTTCAGGCAAAACAAAATCTACCTGAAGCGTTCCGCATTGCCAATCTCTGCCAATAGCATCTCTTAAAACAAATTCTAACTTTGGTCCATAAAATGCACCATCGCCAGGATTAAGCTCGTAAGAATATCCTGCTGCTTCCACGGCCTCTGTTAATGCCTTTTCTGCTTGATCCCATATTTTATCTTCACCTGCTCGATTTTCTGGCCTATCGGAAAATCTTATTATTACGTCCTCAAATCCAAAATCTTTATAGACTTCCATTAGTAATTTACAGAATTTCTGAGTTTCTGAATTTATTTGCTCTTTAGTACAAAAAATATGCGCATCATCCTGTACAAATGCTCTTACTCTCATCAAACCATGCAACGCACCTGATGGTTCATTTCTATGACATGAACCAAACTCTGCCATTCTTAAGGGTAAATCTTTGTGACTTTTAATTCCTTGCCTGAATATTTGTACATGGCATGGACAATTCATTGGCTTAATTGCTAAAGTTTTTTGTTCGGACTCTGAAGTAAACATGTACTCTCGGAACTTATCCCAATGACCAGAATCTTTCCATAACGAACTATCAACCATTAGGGGAGTATTCACTTCATCATATCCAGCTTTTTCTAATTTATCTCTCATATATTCCATTAATAATCTGTAGAGTGTCCATCCTTTTGGGTGCCAAAAAACAGATCCAGGAGCATCGTCTTGAAAATGAAATAAATTTAAATCCTTTCCTAACTTCCTATGATCTCTTTTTTTTGCTTCTTCTAGCATAAGTAAATATTTCTCTAGTTCTTTTTGTGATCTCCATGCCGTCCCATAAATTCTTTGCAACATTTCATTCTTTGAGTCACCTTGCCAATAAGCACCAGACAATTTTGTCAGTTTAAAAGCCCCTGCTAATTTTAAATTTGGGAGATGAGGGCCTCTACATAAGTCAATAAAATCTGAATTACCTTGTTGGTATATTTGAAAGTTATTTTCTTGCTCTGATCCTTCAATAATTTGAATCTTATAATTTTCTTTTCTTTCTTTAAAAAGTTTTATAGCTTCGGCTTTAGATTTGTAGATTTTTTGAATTTTTTCACCAGTCGTAATTATTTTTTCCATTTCATTTTCAATTTTAGGAAAATCTTCAGTTGAAATTGGTTTCTGAAAAAGGATATCGTAATAAAATCCATCTTGAATAGTTGGCCCAATAGCAAGTTTGGCTTCTGGATAAATATTTTTGATTGCTCTTGCCAACACTTGGGCAGTTAATGTATGTCTCATAATTTCAAGTCCTTCTGGACTTTTAAGAGTTATTATTGAGATTGAGGCATCCTCCTTAATTACGTCGCAAAGGTCTTGCTGAATACCATTAACTAAAATAGCCACAGCTTCTTTTGCTAAAGAATTTGAGATACTTTCTGCGATAGTTTTTCCAGAAATATCTTTTTGAAATTCTTTGACCTGTCCATCTGGAAATGTAATTTTTGGCATGTTTCTAATTAAAATAAATCTTTAGTTGTGTCAATAACTTGTAAATCATGAAAACTTTTCTAGCTCTTTTAGAATAGTATTACTAAATTTAAAATCGTTGTTTTTATAATTTAAAATTTTAACATTTTTCCCTCTTGGTGAACATATATCAGGATTAGAATATTTTGTAAAAAAAACAAAAGTTGGTTTATTCCCTTTTGCAATTATGTGCATGGGACCTGTATCATTTCCAAACGATAATATTGCTTTTTTTGATAATTTTGCAATTTTAAAAATATTGGTTTTTGAACAATAATTTTTTACTTCTGGGTATTTTTTTTGAAGTTCAAAACATACTTTCTCATCATCATGAGAACCTATTAGTAATGGTACAATTTTTCTTTTAATTAAAAATTCTATTATCTTAAAAAAAACTGATTTAGGTATTCTTTTATTTTTTCTTTTTTTTGAACCACCAGGCACAATAAGTGAGTATTTAAATTTTGGAACTGATTCATTGTTTGATCCAAACAACCAACTAATATTAGTTTTTTCTTTATATTTAACTGATGAAAGCTTTAATTGTTCTTTTTGTCTTTCTAAAGTATGAAGATTATTTCTTAATTTATTATTATGACAAATAGTTGCAAAAGGTCCGATACCATTTGTAGTTATTCCTAAATTATAAAAAATTGACAAATACGATGAAGATCTTTTGGATGTTTGTAAATCGTAGACATATTTAAAGGAATCTACTTTTATTTTTTTTTTAATTTGATATTTATCATAAAAATAAAAAGGAGAACGCTTAATAGTTATTATTTGATTAAACCATTTTGATTTTTTTAATATTTCATTGTATGGCTTTTCTGTTAATATCACTGGTTTTACTTTATGATATTTTATGATTGCAAAAATCGCATCCAGTGAAAGTATTAGATCACCTAATCCGCCAAATTTAATAATTAGAATGCTTTTTGGGTTTTCCAATTAAATCCTCGTAGACTGTTATTGTTTGATCTAACATTTTATCTAAAGTAAACTTTTCTAAAACTCTCTTTCTTGCATTCTTTCCAATCAAATCTTTCTTAGCTTGTGGTAAATCAAGAACATGTAAAATCTTTTCAGCTAATAAATCAGAATTTTTTGGTTCAACAAGCCAACCAGTAACATCATTCTCTATTATTTCTCTTGAACCACCATGATTCGTTGAAATTATTGGTTTTGTCATTGATGATGCCTCTGCAGAAACTCTTCCAAATGCTTCTGGTTCTATAGATGCTGAAATAACAATATCAGCTGTTGAATAAACCGCAGGCATATCAGTTAAGTGCCCACAAAACGAAATCCTATTTTCTATATTCAAATTTCTTATTTTTTTTTCTATTTTTTTTAAAAACTTGTTTCGATCTTGAGCTGATCCAACAAAAATCATTAAAAAATT
>MDTE01034764.1_pt1 | contig 10321 bp, 8 predicted proteins | sample 811231 | NCBI WGS metagenome assembly MDTE01 (sample SAMN05326651, study PRJNA326480) | marine metagenome | isolation source: seawater | place: Indian Ocean: Red Sea | collected 2010 | reverse complement strand
TCGATGGTTTTTTTGAAGATGAAACAAATTATGATCAAGTTAGAAAAGCTTTGCAGTCACAGTTGGAACGCGATGGTTTAGAGGGGTTGTATGAAGAGTTAGGTCGTCTGGATCCGATAACTCAGGCTCGACTCGAACCGGGTGATACGCAAAGAATTCTCAGAGGTTTAGAAGTGGCTCTTATGGGGGGGAAGACACTAAGCGACCGGTGGCGGGAAATTGAGGGCGTGGGTTTCAGGGGCCAGATTCAAATGATCCGGCTCTCCATGGATCGGAATAGGCTTTATGAACGGATTGACAAAAGAGTGGAGCAGATGATTGAACAGGGATTAATTGGGGAAATTCGTGAATTGCTGGAAAAAGGTTATGGTCGAAAAACACCTGCACTTGGAACTTTGGGGTATCTCGAGATTCTCGATTATCTGGACGGTGTTCATTCGTTGGAGGAGGCTAAAGACCAAATCAAACGCAGGACTAGAAGATTTGCTAAACGTCAAAATACCTGGTTCCGCAGGGATCGCAGGCTGCGCGAATTGGACCTTGATGTCTGGGGTGAGAGTGGGGTCGTAACGCGTATAATCGAAGAGTGGAGTTATAGGACTGGGGTAAGAGATTTTGTTGACAGTGTATGAGGTGCCTCCTATTTTAGTTCAAAGAAATTGCGGGAGTAGTTCAGGGGTAGAACGCAAGCTTCCCAAGCTTGATGTCGCGGGTTCGATTCCCGTCTCCCGCTCCAGATAGTCAAACTCATCCGCCCGACCAATTGAGGTTGGGCGGATTTTTTGCATGGTTCCGGACCTGCCCGGACATATATTTCCCTCTTCGATACAAAAAAAGTATAATTAAATTAAAGTTGCAAGAGTCGTTTTGATGGTGTAATTTCCATGTACATCATTCGCAGAGCTAGTGTTGGGTCTGTTTTTCACATAATGTCATACAAAAATGATCATAAATGATTGCCTGAGAAGGCTATAGGTGTTCAATTGATACAGTTTAGCCATTGTGGTAAGCCTGGATTATTCAGCTCGCACTTGAGTTTGCTTCAGGGATATTGGCTTGCGTTGATCCTCTCGCTTTCAGCTTGTGGGTCCCGTGCTGTGATTCAACAATCCCCGTTGGATACGGCAAAGAACCACTACGTACGTGGCTTGGCTCACTTTGAACGCAATGACTTAATAACAGCTCAAAGGGAATTTGATCGCGCCAGAATGTTGGATGTGGATTTCCCCGGCGTTTATGTCGGATACGCCTTAGTGTCTATGGAACACCAAGATTTTTTCCGCAGTCGCAAGGAATTGGAATTGGCATTCCACAAGGATAACGACTTTGTGGATGCTCATATCGCCCGGGGGCGTATAGCCACCAGGGAAGGAGTTGTGCGGGGGGAAAAACCGGATAAATGGCTTCCCGAAGCCCTCCGGAGCTACAAAAAAGCCCGAGAATTGGCTCCAGAGTATCCCCCAATTCACTATCATCTTGGAAAGACCTATCTTCAAGCTCATAATTTGCCTCTGGCCCGTAAGGCTTTCACTCGGCTTCTCGAAATCAACCGCGGTCCTCTTGTAGAGAAGGCGATGAGCCAAATAGAGCAGATTCAGATGATCGAAAGAGCGGCTCCCGGGACCGAAATGGGTATCAAAATAGGGTTGGTGCCAGAAATAAGTCGGGCAGAATTAGCGGTGCTTCTGCTGGCCGAAATGAAGCTGGGGGAATTGGTAGAAAAAAGAAGACCTGTAAAGACATCGAATTCCTTTCAAACTCCCACGCAGAATCGGGCTGGTGCTGTAGAGGCTGTGGATCTTGAAAGTTCATGGGCCAAAGCCTGGATTGAAGAGATCCTGGAATTGGGGGTGCCGGGGCTCGAACTGTTCCCAGACCAGACCTTTCAACCTGAACAGTCACTGACTCGTGCTAATTATGCGCTGGTTAATCAGGGAGTCTTGATCTTGTTGAGTGGCGACCAGGGTTTGTCCACCCGGTATATTGGCGAATCTACGCGCTTTCCCGATGTGCGGGGTGATTTCTATGCTTATAATGCGATTGCTCTGAGTACGGAAAGAGGGCTTATGAAAACAGATAAGCGTACCGGCTACTTCTTTCCCGAAAGAACGGTGTCTGGAGCCGAGGCATTATTGATGATTCGCGAAATGCAAAATTCTTTTCGCATGGAGTTTTGATTGGTACAGGTTTGGGTGTTAAGCATCTTCTTTTGCGTTGTAACGGGCCCCCTCTCTGCAGAGGTTCTCACCCGAGTGCAGGCTAGTGGACTGGGTTTTATAGCCGCTGGAGACCAGGCCGGGGCCTTTGCTCAGGCAAAAAAAGCCGCGATGCGCGAAGCTGTTGAGATAGGAGTTGGCACCCTTTTAAGTGCAGAGACTAAAGTGAGTAATTTTGCGGTCATTGCTGATCAGGTTCTCACTCGCACGGAAGGGTATATTCGCTCCTATGAAATACTGAACCAGGGGGCTATAGACGAGGAAACTTACAAGGTTGAAATCGAAGCGGTTGTAGAATTGGGCAACCTGCACCGCAGGCTCGATGCACTGGATCTTTTGATTTCGCATGCGGGCGATCCTTATATACTGTGTTTGGGGCGGGATGAGTACGCGTTTAGTATCGAGGGGGTTGAGGTGAGGGATTTTAGTGCAACTGTGTTGAGAGGGGTTTTGAAGAAGGCGAGTGGGAGGTTTAATCTATCAGCCCCGTTAAGGCATCGGGAAGATGCTCTGGCAGAAGCAGCGGAAATGGGGTTCGAACAGGGAGCAGATATCGTTATAAAATCCGAAGCTATGGTGCGGGAAGCAGCCCAGGTCCAGGTGCCCTTTTCCCAAGGATCGCTTAAAGGGCTCGGGTTGTATTCCGCCACAGCCGATATGCGCATAGAGGCCTTATGGACCGATACCGGGGAAGTTTTTGCCTCTTTGACGCATACCGAACGTGGGGCAGATCCGAGTTTGGTTACGGCCGGAGAAAAAGCTGTGCGGGTGGGTACGGAGAAATTGGCGAAGGAGCTAGTGCGTCTGCTGGCGGAAAATTGGCGCGAAAAAATGTACTCTGGGCGCTTGGTCCGATTAGTTGTTGCTGGCGACCGCAAGCGGATTAAACTTTTTGAAACGGCTCTTTCCAGTCCAATTTATGGCGTTGAGAAATTTTATCGTCGCAGCTATGAGGGGGGCATCGCTGTTATCGATATACGATCTAAGGATACGGGCTTTGCGGTTGCCCGTGATTTGAGTGCTAAAGGGATGGACGGTGTTAATATCTCAATCGAAAAAGTGTCTCCGAACAGCGTGCGCTTAGAATTGGTAAATTAATGGTTGTCATTAAAGTGATCGAGCCCGATAGTCTTGGTGAACGTTCCGGATTTCGTGTCGGAGACCGGCTTTTGCGTATAAATGGCGAAGAAGTACGAGATCTTATTGATTTCCAGGTGATGAGTGCTGAGGAGTCGCTCGAAATTGAGCTAGAGCGCGGAGAAGAATTATACGAGGCAACGATCGAGCGAGAACCCGGCGAGGCCTTCGGTCTTGGTTTTGAAGATATCCGATTGCGAAGTTGCAACAACAAATGCGTTTTCTGCTTTATCCATCAGATGCCCAAAGGTATGCGACGCAGTCTTTATTTCGAGGATGACGATTTCAGACTTTCTTTTCTGCACGGTTCGTATGTGACATTGACCAATGTTCGTGAGAGCGACATTGACCGGATCATCGATCAGGGGTTGACTCCTCAATATATTTCGGTTCATGCTACAGACCCCGCTCTCAGAGAATTAATGCTCGGCCGCACTAAAGCAACAGTAGATATTATTCAGCGCCTGGAAAAACTCGCCGCGAATGGTATCGAAATGCATACTCAAGTGGTGGTTTGTCCAGGTTGGAACGACGGTACCCATTTAGAGCGAACGGTCAAAGATTTATCGGCTTTCTATCCGGCAGTAAGGTCGGTAGCACTGGTGCCGGTGGGATTGACCGACCATCGCGACAAGCTGGCCAAATTGGAGCCAGTACAGGTTGATAAGGCGGCAGAGTACCTGATTTTCGCCGAAAAATGGGGTTCGGATTTCAAGAAGCGTTTTGGCGAACGATTCGTTTATGCAGCGGACGAACTATTTCTGCTTGTCGGTCGGGAACCCCCCGAATATTCCTATTACGACGCATTCCCCCAGCTTGAAAATGGCATTGGTATGGTGCGGGCTTTCTTGGATACGTGGAAGAGCGAAAGTGCGGAATTGCCAACTGAGATTTCCGAGCCGAAACGCATCGGATTGATAACGGGTCGATTGGCCGAAGAGGTGATTAAACCTCTGGTGGCGAGGCTAAATCGGATAGAGAATTTAGAAGTCGATCTCTTGGCGGTCGACAACGATTACTTTGGTCGCGGCATTACCGTTTCGGGATTATTGACTGGGCGGGATATTGTTGCGAGGCTCAGGGGCGAGCCGCAGAGGGATGCGATCGTATTGCCTCCAAATTGCATCAATGGAGATGGTCTTACATTGGATGATATGACCGTTTCTCAACTAATAGAAGAGGCAGGTGTGCCAATAACGGTGGGGAGTTATGATCTCATGGGGTCAATCGAGAAGGTTTGGTCTGGTCTGGATATCGAAATCCAGGGTGAGGGGCGTCAGTTGACCGAACTGGGTTATTATATCGGACCTGGACAATGAGTCCGCAAACCATTCGGCAATTGGGTTACCTCAGGCCGATTGTGGCAATCGTTGGCAGGCCCAATGTGGGTAAGTCGACTCTCTTTAACCGCATTTTGGGGACCCGGTGGGCGATAACCGATGACCGGCCCGGAGTCACGCGAGATCGTATATTCGCCGCAGCAGAATGGGCGGGACGCTCATTCACCTTGGTCGATACTGGGGGCTATATAGCTAGGTCTAAAGATGCAATAGAAGTTTCAGTGCGCACGCAGGCCGAAAAGGCGATAGCCGAAGCCGATATCGCGGTTTTTCTCTGCGATGGGTCGACGGGACTGACCGACCTCGATCGGCAGGTTGGAGCTATTTTGCGCAAGGGGGGAGGAAAAACCTTGTTGGTTATCAATAAGATCGATGGGGTTGGCCCCACAGATTCCCTCGATGAGTTTTATGCTCTTGGATTGGGGCGCCCCTTGGCCGTCTCAGCAGCAACGGGAAGACGGTCCGGCGATATGCTGGATGTGATGATCGAGCTTTTTGATGAAATCGAGGTCGGTGCTGATCTCATAGATGAAGATGCGGTCAGGGTTGCTCTGGTCGGGCGCCCCAATGTCGGCAAGTCGACCTTGATCAACCGTCTGGCAGGCAACCAAGTTTCTATTGTCCACGACAAGCCGGGAACTACTCGCGATAGTACTGAATTGAATTTGCAATGGAATGATACGCAACTCGTAGTGATGGATACAGCTGGATTAAGGAGGCGTTCCAAGGTTGATGACCCAGTGGAATTCTATAGCGGGCGCCGAGCTTCAAGAAGCATCGGACAGGCCGATGTCGCAGTAGTACTATTGGATGGGACCGAAGGGTGGGTTATGCAGGATGCCCGCATTATGGAACAGGTTATTGAGTCCGGGGCGGGGCTAGTTGTGGCGGTGAACAAATGGGATTTAGTCGAGGGGGTCTCGGTTGAAGAGTGCCGCCGCGAACTCCGGCTTCGCTATCCTTTTTTGAGGGATTATCCCGTCCTTTGTTTTTCGGGGTTAACAGGGCAGAAAGTGCAAAAGTGTCTCGAGGTCGTGGCCTCTGTTGGGAAAAGGCGCAGGACGCGGATTGGCACGGCGAAACTAAATAAGATCATCCAACAACTATCGGCCGAATCTCCCGCCTCCCATGAGGGACGGGAAATTCGCTTGCTCTACGCGACTCAACATGCGATTGACCCGCCAACATTCACGATATTTACCAATTTGCCCCGGCAGGTACCGGGGAATTATCAGCGGTATATCGAAAAGAGATTGAGAGAAGAATTCGATTTTATGGGTACGCCTTTACGTATTGTTTGGCGTCTCCGCAAAGGAGATTAGGGAGCGCGGTTGTGAATGATCCATTGGGTACTAAGCTGTACTATAGCATAAGTGAAGTTTCGAAACTCACTGAATTACAACCCTATACGCTTAGAGCATGGGAAAAGGAGTTCCCCTGGTTGAGACCGCGGAGAGCTCGCGGTAAAAACAGGGCATATCGGGAACGCGATATTGGAATAATCCTCTTGATTAAGAAATTGCTTTACGAAGAGCGATATACGACTCAGGGAGTAAAGAAAAAACTCAAGGCAGAACCCGACTTGCTGCGCCAGGCCGGGCCTCAAATTTCCCATTTACTCACTGGTGCAGAGCGGCCCGAAATCGCAAAAAAGAGGGATCTGGCACCGGAGCCAAAGTTGGCCAAAGCGAAAGGACAAACCGAAATCAAGACGGTGGTCGAAGATCTCAAAAAAGAGTTAAAGGAGATCTTGGAACTAATATGAAACGATACGGCAAAGGATTCAGCGGATTTGCTCTATGGCCCATAATAAGTGGATCTTGCCTAAATCGACATAATTATATATTTTCAAACAAGAAGTGGGCTTTAAGCCCGCTTTTTGCTTAATGGGGAAAAGCGCCTATTTCCACTGTGGACAAAGCCAAAGATAAAGCCGACCTAATTGCTCTTATCGAGCCTCTAATCGTTGAGCATGGGGTTGAACTTGTCGACATTGAATTGAGCGGAAATAGAGGTAGTCAACTCGTCCGGATATTGGTTCACAGAGATCTTGGTGTGACACTGGGACTTTGCGAATCGATTAGTCGCGAAGTTGCAGATCTCTTTGATGTTGAAGACCCCTTGACCGGGTCGTACCGGCTAGAAGTTACTTCGCCAGGCCTTGATCGGCCACTGGAGACCGATGGGGATTTTACCCGGGCAGAAAACCACTTGATCAAGGTTGTGCTCAACTCCGGTCAGGTCTACAAGGGAAGGCTGATAAATTTTGATAGCGACCAGATTTGGCTCGAACCCGAAATCAAAACACCGTCGATTCTGCGGGCAGATATCGCCAAAGCATTTATTGAACCTGAATTATAGCTAGGGTTTTGCAAAATATATGAACAATATGAATATTGTCGAAGCGCTTGGGCAAATTGCCCGTGAGAAGAATGTTGATCGGGAAATGGTTGTCCAAACATTAGAAGATGCCCTTATTTCCGCTGCGAAGCGGCGCTATGGCAATACCGAGAATTACACTGTAGACATTGATCCAAACCAAGGCAGGATGGAGGTATTCGCCCGAATGACGGTTGTCGAAACTGTGGTAGAACCGTCAATGGAGCTCCTACTTGAAGACGCTCAGGAAATTGATGCCAATGCCCAATTAGGTTCGGTGCTACAACAAAAACTGGATTTTGCTGATTTTGGTCGCAATGCTATTCAGACCGCCAAGCAAATTCTCATCCAGCGTGTTCGCGAGGCTGAAAGGGAGCGAATCTACGACGAATTTATCGGTCGTGTTGGTATCATCGAATCGGGTACCGTACAGCAAATAAGCCATGGTGATATCGTTCTCAATCTTGGTCGAGCCGAAGCTGCCATACCCTATAAAGAACAAATTCGCCGCGAACGGTACAGGCAGGGAGATGTGGTGCGAGGGTTCATCTTTGACGTGCTCAAGTCGAGTCGGGGGCCTCAGGTCCTACTGTCTCGTACCCATCCAGAATTTCTCAAGCGGCTTTTTTCGATCGAAGTACCTGAGATTTCGGAGGAAATCGTCGAAATTCACGGCGTGGCTCGGGAACCTGGCGAAAGGGCTAAAATCGCGGTTAGTTCTAGCGATGAACGAGTCGATCCGGTTGGGGCGTGTGTGGGTGTCAAAGGAGCCAGGGTTCAGGCCATTGTCAGAGAATTAAGCGGTGAGCGGATAGATATTGTTCCATGGATCGACGAGCCAGATATATTCATAACCCGGGCTTTAAGTCCGGCTACTGTTCTGCGGTGTATCACTGATTCACGGCGCAAGCACGCTCTCGTACTCGTTGACGAAGACCAACTCTCTCTAGCTATTGGGAAGGGAGGACAAAACACCAGGCTTGCCTCTCAATTGACTGGATGGGGATTGGACATTATTACAGAGGAACAATACCAGGAACGCAGGGCCAAGCAGGAAAAATACCAAGAGGTGTTTCGTCAGGTGCCCGGAGTTAGTGAATTGATCGCCTTGAGTTTGACAACCTCGGGCTTCGATTCGCTGGGCTCTATCGTTGAAGCTGAATTGAGCCTCTTGCAAACCGTACCTGGTTTGGAGCAAGCCGAAGTGGCCAGTGCAACCAGGGAGGCTGTGACTCAATACCTAGCCGAGCATGGCGAGATTGATATTGACTCCTTATTAACGAGTACTGAAACCACTGAATTAGGTGGAGAGACCGTGGCCGAAGAGGGTGCAGACGCTGTTGCAGTGGAACCGGCGACCCCTGAGACCGACCTTTTACCTACAGAACCTACCCCTAATAGTGATTCAGGGGAGGAATTATCAGACCGAGGGACCGAGCCTACGGGTTAGGACCCCCTATTTGAGGGAGCACATTCTTGGAAAAGCGCAGGGTTTACCAAGTAGCGAAAGAAAAGAAGCTGTCCAGTGATGCGCTCATATCCATGCTTAAGGGGATGGATATAGAAGTTAAAAGCCATATGAGTGTGGTGACTCCAGATATGTTGGAGGCCATCGATCGTAAGATAAAGGAAGAAAAAAAGAGTTCGATAGAAGAAGTAAAACGGCAAAAGGCGAGCGAGGACAACCGCAAAAAGGTAGCCGATAAGCCCAGCCCTGATCGCAATCGTCAATCTGAAGGGGGGGGGCGAAAGAAGAGTAAGAGTGATGCCGTGGCCGATGTTCCCGCGCCCCCGACTGAAGGCGAGGAGGGGACAAGTCGACGTCGAGCACGTCGCCGCGGAAAGAAGCGGGAAGGGGAGAATTTGGGCGTTGTACGTGAAGATTTGACTGAAAACCGCGAAGTGACCATTCAGTCGGCTTCTACTGCTGCTCCCAGTGCAACAGGTAAGCGCAAGCGGGGTAAGCGGAATAAGGGAGTGCCCGATGTCAAAGAGGTTCAAGAAAATGTGCGCCGAACCCTGAGCCAACTCAATGAAGGTCGGGTGCGTAGGCGTTATGATCGAGGACCACGCGAGGACGATCAGGATGAGGGAGGAGAGACTCGCCAGATCAAAGTCAGCGAATTCATCGCGCTCGGTGAATTTGCCGATCAACTCGGTGTAAAAGCCAATGATGTGATCGCTATTTGTTTACAGATGGGGGTCATGGCGACGATTAATCAGCGCTTAGATATGGACACGATGCAGACGGTGGCTGATGAATTCGGCTATGAGGTAGAGCAGATCGAAGCCGAAGAAGAAGAGGATTTGGAGGAGATCCTCGATCAGGAAGAGATTGGAACCCCAGAGCCACGTCCTCCCGTAGTCACCGTTATGGGCCATGTTGATCACGGCAAAACCTCATTGCTCGACTATTTGCGCGCTAGCAAAGTAGCCGAAGGGGAATCCGGGGGTATAACCCAGCATATTGGTGCCTACGTGGTCAATATGGAAGATGGTCGCGGTGTGACATTTCTCGATACTCCTGGACATGCTGCCTTTACGGCGATGAGAGCTCGCGGATCCAGAGTTACCGACCTGGTGATTCTCGTCGTCGCAGCCGATGACAGTGTAATGCCGCAAACCATTGAAGCGATTGATCATGCCAGAGCAGCACAAGTACCTCTGGTTGTCGCGATCAACAAGGTCGACCTGCCAGCGGCAGATCCGGCTCGAATCAAGCGCGAATTAGCCGATAGAGATGTCCTGGTTGAAGAATGGGGAGGCAAAGTGCCCTGTGGTGAAATATCTGCAATTACAGGGCAAGGTGTTGATCAATTACTCGAAGTCCTGCTCCTCGAATCGGAATTACTTGAGTTGAAGGCCAATCCTTATAAGAAAGCACGGGGTACTATCGTCGAAGCAAAACTGGACAAAGGACGTGGACCAGTCGCTACAGTTTTGGTTCAAGAAGGCACCCTGCGGGTTGGCGATCCCTTTATTACCGGAGTCAATAGTGGCCGGATCAGAGCTCTGCTTGACGAAGACGGCAAGCGTCTCAAAGAGGCTGGCCCCTCCGTGCCAGCCCAGGTCCTCGGGTTGCCCGGTGTCCCGCAGGCTGGCGATATCTTCGCAGTCGCCAACTCCGAGCGCGAAGCCAAGGATTTGAGCCAGCGTCGACTCCTGATCAAGCGAGAGCAGGATCACCGCAAGCTGCGGACCGTTACCCTTAGCGATCTTCACGATCAAATCCAACAAGGTAATGTTCAG
>MDTE01152192.1_pt1 | contig 10322 bp, 10 predicted proteins | sample 811231 | NCBI WGS metagenome assembly MDTE01 (sample SAMN05326651, study PRJNA326480) | marine metagenome | isolation source: seawater | place: Indian Ocean: Red Sea | collected 2010 | reverse complement strand
CAGTAGCTTTTCTTTGGTCTTGGAAGGACGCCGCACTGGTTGTGTCGTCAATCACCCATGCGGCCTTTCCCGCGAGATCTTTATTGAAATTGCTCTGCCCACTTAAATAATCAGAGGCATCCGCGAAACCCCCAACCATTCCCGCGACAATGCGGTTAGATAGAAGAGACTTACCTTTACCGACACCCCCGACAAGTAGTAGGGCTTGCCCCTGCATCGGTTCTTTATTTAGGACCGATGTAAGAAACCTTTTCATCCACGCATAAAAGTATTCTATGGTTTTAGGCTTACCGGGAGTGTTGGAGAATAGCTGGTTAAGGAACTTATGAATGAACGGCCAGTTTGCCTTATCCCCATTTTCTGCGGGGTCCACCGGGTTTATGTTACCGTTATTAAGTATACGTTGGCTGTTATATTCGACTACCCGGTCATTACTAAAGATCACGGGGGCTATCTCATCAATTCTGTTCTCGTTACTTATCGCTAGTATAGCATTTTCCACTTCTGATAGGCTCTGGCCTTTCTTTGCTCGGGGGGAAAACCCCGCCTTACGGAGTTCCAGAACTACTTGATCTTTAGGAGTCGCCTGGGCTTTTCCGTATATCAGTTTATAAAACATTTTCCCGTTGAACCAGTATTCATCTAGAATGGACCCCATTTTTTGGGACTCATACTGTTTTACAAACGCTGACCCAAATATCTCGCGCCATGTAAGGAAACCTTTACCAGCACGGTCGCTGTAGCACACTATTCCGTCTTCCACTACCTGGCACCCGTCCCTATCAATTCCATCGTCTATCCAAAACAAAGGGCCACGAGAACCTACCTCGAAATTGTTGGTCCAGCGGTTAGGAAACCTGTTACTAACTTCTTCAGCAATTACATCAATAGGGATAGAAACTTCTGAAGTTTGAGGGGGTTTATCCATTGATGCCTTGAATAAGGCGGTGCGGTAAAAAGATTTAGGTAATGGATCTCCCACCTTGACCCAATTGGTCCCTAACTCAAAGTATTGCGTAGCCTTTAACGAAGACTTATCGAATCCGGGGAGGATTCTTTCTAGACTTAGTTGAATAGCTATCTGTTTCATAAACGGGTCAAACAGATCAGGGCTAATGATCATTCGGGACTCAAAGGGAAACACTAACCGGATATATCCTGAGTAAGTCTCGCTACGCCACATAGGCATGTGTTGCTTACATTGGGCTTTGAGTAGTTTATCTATTATATTCCAATCTACGGGAGCGTCGTAGTCAACAGCCACACCCCCAATTGTTCTAGGAGGGTTATCCGCAGTTACGCGCGCTGAAGGGCTATCCCCCTCGACCATCGAATAAAAACAGTGGTCGGTCGAGCTATCAGCACACCAATCCCTGTAGGCCGATTTAGATTTAAAAGTGGGGCGTTTTTTATTTAGGGTAGATAAGTCTGATGTCTTATATACTTTTACTTTCTCACGTAGGTTCTTTAGATATCTATAGTGCATTATTTTTCATACCTTTCTAAAACTTTACCTTCAGCGTCCAGCGGGATGTCAGGTATCCATGTAGGGGGTGTTCGCATTGTGTCGATTACTTTGGCGAGGGTTTCCTCCGCGTCATCTTTTTTTGCTTCTATTACAACTTCGTCATGGACGTGGCATATAATATTGAAGCCAGCGGATTCCAAACGGAGCATAATGTCCACAAATATGTCCCTAGCTAATGCCTGGGAGGCGTTCTCGGCCAGCAGTCCTCCCCATAAGTTAACTGTCCGTTTACGGGAGTGTTTAATTATGGAATCCGTAAAAAACACAACCCTATGATCCATTAACTTGGTCCTTAGTATACCGTAGTTTAAGGAGCGCCCTGATGGCAGGTCGATTTTGTATTCGTAGATTTTAGAATGTGCGGGACGCAAACCTCTATAGAGGAAGTTCCAATAGGCGACCACCTTTTGCATAGTATCGTGGTATATGCCTACCGCCTCCTTGGCTTCCTCAAGATCCATTCCAGACATTGACGCAAACCTATAAGCAGATGCCCCATACCCGCACCCAAGGACCATTGTTTTTACCTTATGGCGTAGTTTTGGGTCTAAAGATTTAAGCTCACCTTTGGACGAATCCCATAGACCAAACCTATTACCAAACGCTTCATATATGTCACTACACTCTCTAATAGCGTCCAAGGACTTTTGATCACCCGCCAACCAGCACAAAGTCCGCACTTCGATTTGAGATAGGTCCACAACAACTAACCTATTACCCGGCTTAGGTCTTATTAAGCTACGGAGGTTAACCCCGAACAGTTCTTCCCGTGGGAGGTTCTGGAGATTAAGATTTCCTCCCGAACCACTAAACCGCCCGGTATGAGCCCCGAAATACATTATACCTCCGTAATAACGGTCATCCGACATAGTCGCGTGATCGAAAGCCTCAAGTTTACGTTTAAGAGCATTTATCCGTCTGTAATTTCTCACGGAGTTAACCCACTTATACTTCCCACCGTGGATACGAATCCATTCGTTAGCTTCTTCATCTGCCATAGCTAAGCTGGCAGGGGGTTCTATACCCATTTTACGGCATTCGTCATTGAACGCTTTACGGGATAGTATAGGAGCATCATTAATCCACGGTATTGTGTTCTCTACTTCAAACAGCTTTTGGGTTATAGCGTCTTTCTGCTGTTTAAGAAGCTCTACATCAATTGGCAAGCCCCGCTGGGTTATGCGCCGGTTCATACGGCTTACCAAGCGTTCATTTTCGGGCCACTCAGGAGATAGTTTGTCCCATAACTCCAAGCAGTATTCTGAGTCCTTTAGCGCATACTCCATAACTTCCTTCTGGAAATCTTCCGTCATGCTTTCCCACCGCTTACTACTCATATTGTCGCGGGTTGACTTATCTATAGCCACTCCCAGGACATCGGCTATAGCGCCTTTCAATGCCCTTGGTTTGCCACAGTAAGCAGCCATGTCCGCCGTGCAATGCCATTCAGCGCAATCCACTTTTGGCCACCAACCTTTATCAGCGCCGTATAAATATAGTGTTTCGTCAAAAGACGCGTTGTGAGATAGCACACGTTGCCCCTCAAGTTTTTGCCACTCAAAATCTTTAGGGTGGCCTACAAAGGAGGTCCCATCGTCTCCTACCACGGACACCATGTAGGCGTCAAATTCCGGGTGGCTAAAATAGCCTAAAGTCCCCAGGGTCTTTATACTACAAGACTTGTCGTAGTAAGTCTCATAATCAAGTGCGTAAGTATTCATGCCTTTATTCGTATGCCTTTAGGGTAAGAACCCCCGGCAGCCTGAAAGGCATGAAAGGCTGCCGGGGGTATGTAGCAGGAGTCCCTACAAGCCTGCCAAGGGTTTACCCGGATTTAGATCCACTATCTAAGTCCAGTTCCAGTTGTTGTGCCGCGCCCTCTTGGGACGCTTTAAGAACAACCAATATGTTAGTTACACGCTCTTTTTGTGCCAGAAGGAGCGTTGTCTGTTCATTAAGATCTTCTAAAAATGTCTCCATTTCTGCGATCTCCGCTTTTACTGTTTCCTCTATAGTCATTATGCAGTAAGGCGATTTACAAATTCAAGTGCTTCACCAGAAGGCTCTTCCTTTGTAATTGTTAATGAGGGGGCATACCAGCTATGCTTACCTTTTGTAAGCAGATCAGCGGTAAATGTCCACTTACGTTGACTAACCGGAGTGTCAGGGTTGAAAGTGCTGAACGTAGCCAGCCTTTTGTAAGTTTGGCGGTATGCGTCCTTAGCGGCGTTCAGTTTGCCGATAGCAAACATCTCATCGCCAATAGGGACCGTATAAGCACCTTCATCTTCGTTACCTTCCGGTTGAGGGATAAGAAGAATGATGTCGGCAAACTCGATAGTTCCGTATTCGGAATTGGCGTCAATTGCCTTTTTTTCTTCTTCCGTTTCCGCGATTCGCGGGAGTTCATCAGAGCCGTAAGGGATGTTTTCGCGCCACCGCTTTAAGGCGGTCACTACGATTACGTCCCTGGACTCATCAGGTTCCATAAGAACGTGCGTCTTATCAAGGACTACAGACCCTACAGGCCCTTCAATAGAGCTGGTCTTTTGCACCAAGTTAAGGCGCGGGATGTCGATATCACTAGGTGTTATCGCCAGCTTTTGAACCCCTGCGAGTTCGTTCTTTTTTACTTCTACTACTTCTTACTTCGGCATATTGCTTCTACTTTTTATTGTTTCCTGTTTTTTGTTTAATTATGAGAGCGTATAACGCGTCTCGGAGACATCGACAATAGACGCCTCTTCAACCGCGTCAAGAAAATCTTTGGATTTTTGTTTCTTCTCACCCTCTTCAGCTTTCTGACCAGCTATACCCGCTAATTTATTTAATGATATATTGGCTACGTCTAATGCTTCGCCAAGGGACACATCAAACTCGGACGCGATTTCTATAAGCTTCTCATTGTCGTTACACTTCCTAGTGGCTCCCATAGATTTTAAGCGGAGTGACGGATAAACCATACCATCCTTAGCATTTTCCACGGCTTTTGATTTAATCCTAGAAGCCCAATTGGTGACAACTTTTGCAACCAACCATAACTGCTCAATTACTTCGGGGTCTTTAGGGTTGTTTATATCTATGTCCTTGGGGATTGTTTCAGAAACTCTAGTTGCTACCTCCAAGGCGAGCCCTCCGAGAGCAGGACAATGACCTTCATGGCGGCAGAAACGGCAGTTAACGGTGGGCTTTAGGTCATCCATGTCGGGTTGGCCCCCCACCCATTGCGGACGTATTTTCTCTCCTTTTTTAATTACATCTGAAAGCTCCTTGGTTAGAGCGGGAATGTCCTCCCTTGTAAATGTATCATCCAGTATCTGGTTTCTGACGGGGACGTAGAACACAAAAATTATTTCATCCAATTCAGGGTATTTTTGGAAGGCCCCAAGGGCGTAAGCCTTGGCCTGCCAGTTTTCTCTAGGAGAGTCAATAACAGAGATACCTGTCTTATAATCCCCCATAACGGCCTTGTTATCTACAATCGTAAGTCGGTCACAGGTCCCCCATGTTTCTGTCCCGTCCAACGCAACATCTACTTGCACCTCATACAACTCTATGACTTCGTCGTTCGCATAAGGATCATTGCCAAACACGTTATGGAGAAAGTATTCTTCATCCCTAACGATCTGATCGTATATCTCAAATTCTTCCTCGTCATGCAAAGCACTTGAATCCTGGGCTTCAAGTGCTTCGTGTATACGTGTCCCTTTTTCGGCGGCCGCACTGGTCCCTTCCCTGCCTTGGTAACCTGCACATCCGGCTACATATTTAAGAGACGAAGGAGAGAATTCAGCATGGTCGCGGTTTGCGTGATCTGGTTTATCCATGTAATGCGTGTAGGTTTGCTAGTTTTCTGTTTATTGCTTTGATAATGTTTTCTTCCACACTTCCTGAAGCCACTAGGACTTTCTGTAAGGCGTGGGACTTAGCACCATTGCGGTGTATCCGGCCAAGGGCTTGCGCGTGATCTTTGGCAGAGAAAGTGGGCGATATTAAACTCACACGGTTGTGCTTCCCCGTTACGTCATGCAAGGATAGTCCGGTTCCCCCTGCTTTTATGTTCACGACGATAACACGTTTCCTATCGTTTTGAAAATCATCGACAACCTTCTGCCGCTCTTCAACGGACTGACCGCCGTCAATACGTTCGCAATTCAGGGATTCGCATAAGGCGTCCACACTATCCTTAAAATTAACGAACACTACAACAGACTTGTTTTGGTCCAAAAGATCTTGGGCCATATCTGCGATGCACGGAATTTTTAACGACTCTGCAAGCTGGCGCGCTCTCAATATATTAACTAGAATGTGCTCACTATCAGTAACCGTGCCATTTTCTATGTATTCCTCAATAATGGAGGGGGTAAGCCCCAAGTCGTCATAAGCTTTTAGTATCTTGGCGGAATTTTTAAATTCCACGGGCTCCACAAAAACCCGGTTGTTTTTAAACGAGTCGGGAAAATCCTCTATGGTAAGTTTATGCCCTTGCTGGCGCTTAACGATGCGCCCATGATCATCTATTACAGGGTTGTAAATAAGTTTACGAAGCCCATCCAGTTTTTTACGGCTTATCAATTGCCACTTGCCCCACTCATTTTGAAAACACCCGTAGCTCTTCATCCATGAAAACCAGCTAGGCCCCATACCATGCCTACTTCTATCATGGTTTAGGTTGTGTAGCCCCAACATATAACCCAAGCCCCTCATTTCGGTAGGATCTTCCGCCGCCGTCGCGGACATAGCGTGGATGCGTATACCCATCGGCTTCGCATACTTTACTAGGCTGATCAGTATCTGCGCGTTTATGGTCCAAGGACCTTTACATTTATGGACTTCATCAAGCAGGACAAGAGTCCCTTCGGGTAAGTGCCAGCGTAGTATTTTCTTACCTCGTTTGCTCATAAACATAGTCTTGCCTGTCCTTATTTTCTCATAGTTCATTACGAACAACGGCGATACGCCCACTTCTTTGAGTTCTCTTTCCCAGGTAGGTATAACCGCTTTAGGGCATAAAACGGCTACGGGGGCTCCCCCTCCCGTCACGCGAGTGCCCGGACGCCTACCCAACTTATTGGCTATATGTGCGGCTACGACAGTTTTACCCGTCCCTACGTCACTTGAGTCAAGGGTGTGACGCCCGTTGTTGAGGTGCTCCAGGAATATAGCAGCCGCTTTGGCCTGTGTAGGGAACAGGGTTTTCATTGCGTATGAATACGCGGAAAATAATCTCAAGTCCAGAAAAAACTTGAATCATTTTTTAAGGATATAACGGGCTATGAGGAACGCGTCCACCATGCCATCATGGGGTTTCGATGCACGGTTGCTCTTTTGCCAGCATTCATCGGGAGCCAATACCGTAGCTGCCTGTAGTGCAGCTTCCTTGGTCCGGCCGCGCGGGACTCTTCCCAACATCTTTTTTTGCCATTTATGAACGCTAACACACGATATATCCCATTGACGGCTTTCAGCCATTCCTAATATCTTACCAAACGATATAGCCATTGAGCGCATGGCTTGGGAAGACCTAGCATGTTTTAACGGTTCCTCTATGGCTATGGTAAACGGTGTGTTTAAATCAATTACCCAATCATACACTTTGCGACAATCCACTTCCCGTTTACCCATCCTGTGGAATGTAGGCATAATGGTTTTAGATATAACCGATCCGTCATGTTTAGATATAGCGGTCAACCCACCGTCCAACCCATTATCAATTCCAACGATCATTAGTCGCTTAGGACGGGATGATACAGGTAGTCGATGGCTTTGCAACGGACCAGTAAGCCCTCACCCGTGCTCGGCAGAAACACGTCAATATTCTTACCCAACATCTGAAGAAGGAAAACTTCTTTAGCTATACGGGGTATAACTAGGTAAAAATTCCCTATTCTAATGTCCGTCACAAACTTGAAGTCTTTTGGAGGTAGTTCCTCCCTAAGTAAAACCCAGGGGTCTTTTACTAAAATACGGTCAGGAAACAGACGGGACATCCTCGTCGTCGAGGAATATGGGGGTTGCATCCCCATAGTCACATTGAAGGTATTCATATTCATAACGCTCCCTAGCTTCTGAAGGGCTCATATTAAAATCTTTTTCTAGTATCGCCAATGTTATTTTTTTAGAGTAGCAGGCTACAGGCGCTTTACCGTAAGTCTCAGCATTCCCTATAAAGGCATCGTTCAATCCTGAATACATAAGGAGAACAGATTCGGCATCTTCGATAGTAGCTGGTTTACTCATATCACTCAGATTCTTCTAATGGCTCTACTTCTATTATCTTTTCGGGGTTTATCTTAACGGACCCCTTACCCCGATCAGCTTTCGCATTATTGAGTATTGATATATCTATCTGAACCTTCCCACTCCCGCCTCCGGTCTTGGAATTAAGGCCGAGGTTTCGTCGTATTAGTTGGTCCAGTTCAGATAGTTCGCGGACGGTTTTTGGCCCGCGAAGATTTTTCATGGAATCCCGCAGAAGTTTAATACCTGCGGCCGCTATATAACTTTGGTATTTTTCTGCGGGGGAGGATTGGGACTCCGCTATTTCCATCATGGATTCATCCTCCGCTAATCGGGCGTCGTGCTTAGCCAACTTAATCGCCTCATCAGTCATGTTTTCCAGGTTCTTATCGACTGCGGTTCCTAAAGGATCTGGGTCTTTAGGTTTAGGGTTATTTACGGCGTGGGAGTTTGTCTTTGGCTCCACACCGGCACTACGTAACCATCTGCGTAAGGTGGCAGGGTTTATGTCCAGCTCCTTACAGATGTTAACTAACTTGTAGTCTTTATTATATAGATCCAGAGCCCTTTTAAGTAACTCGGACTTTTCGGCTTTATTGGCTTTTTTACTCAAAGCATTTAATATATACTATCTAAATTCGCATAATTCAAGTTGGATGGGAAGAAAGCTGCACGTATACGAACCCCGAGTTGATCCGGCAACAAAAAAGATGGACGTAGGGGGTCTACTAATACCGCCAACAAATACGTTAACTGCTTTGTTGTTTGGGTTCGCTAATCACGAGGCGCCTAAAGCACGGGAATATTATTTCTGGAGGTTGTGCGATGAGTTATGGAATCATCCTGACTTACCTGAACCTCTAATGGTTAAACATCCTTGGGCAGTTGATATGATACGGGCTGTAGTGAGGAATAAATATGTAGCTATCGGGGGCGCAGCTAACAGCGGGAAGTCCCATACAATGGCCGCATGGGGAATCCTGAACTGGTTAGCCCAGCCCCGTGATACCCTGATCCTTTTAACCTCAACCACGTTACGTGAAGCGCGGAAAAGGATTTGGGGTTCAGTGATCAGCTTGCTGATGGTGATTGAGGGTGCACCGATCAGGATTCGGGATTCAATTGGTAATGCTGCTTATATAACAGAAGGAGGAAACCTAGTAGAGCGGGCAGGTCTATCCCTTATTGCGGCAGAAAAGTCTAAAACAAGGGAGGCTGTCGGTAAATTCATCGGTATCAAACAGAAAAAAGTGATCGTCATCGCGGACGAATTGTCCGAACTCAGCGAGGCAATCCTACAAGCTGGTCTGTCGAACTTATCCAAAAACCCATCATTTCAAATGATTGGTATGTCGAACCCCTCTAGTCGGTTTGACGCCTTCGGGGTTTGGAGCGAGCCAAAAAACGGATGGGATTCTGTAGACACTAACGTAGATGATAAGTGGACGACTAAGTGGAATGGCAAATACATCCGGTTTGACGGGGAGCGTAGCCCTAATGTCACAGCAGGCGAGGTAATATACCCCTGGTTACCTACAGCAGAGAAGCTCAACGAGGATAAAGCGTTGTTGGGGCAGGAGTCGCGGGGTTACATGAGAATGGTCCGCGCCGTGTTCTTCGACTCGGACGAAACGGAGGGTATTTACTCTGAAGCGGAGTTAACACGTTCAGGGTCTATGGGTAAAATCGAATGGAGTGGAAAACCCACAGCTATAGCCGGACTCGACCCTGCATTTACCAATGGTGGGGATAGGACTATACTGTATACAGGCTTTGTCGGATACGATACAAACGGCCAGTATTGCGTAATGCTGGATGAGGCGATACAACTTAACGACGATGCCACCAACCACGCCGTGCCGAGGACTTATCAGATCGTGCGTCAGGTGAAGGAGGAGTGTCAGAAGCGGAAGATACTTCCGCAGGATGTTGCAGTGGACGCCACAGGAGCCGGTGCGCCCTTTTGCGATGTATTGGCGGGAGAGTGGTCTGACGAGATACTTCGCGTTTCATTCGGTGGTAAAGCGTCTGATAAACGGGTTTCGGCAAACTCCAAGTTAATTGGGACGGAACTATACGTCAACAGAGTTAGCGAACTATGGTTTGTGGGAAAGGAGCTTGTAAGAACAAAACAGTTCTACGGTATAGATAACGCACTAGCCCAAGAGATTACCGGACGTAATTACGATATGGTTAAAGGGTCCACCCTACGTATGAAGATAGAATCTAAGCCGGACTACAAATCCAGATTTGGCCGCTCGCCCGACTTAGCCGACGCCGCTTTCTTGTGCCTGGACTTGGCGAGGCAGCGTCACGGCTTAGTTGCTGTAGAGCCTGTAGAAGACTCTAAGTTAAAATCCCGACCCAATAGAAGTATAAAGAGTCTTTCAAAGGTTTTGGCGGGGGAGCAAATTTGATATCAACTTCACCTAAAAGTTTCTCATGTGCGTATTTCCAGTTGTTTCTGTTTTAGAAACAACTGGAAATGTTAGATAGAAGAATTTTATAGGGAGCGCCCCACGAGTTGACTTACCTAATAAATACCTTAAATTTT
>MDTE01111829.1_pt1 | contig 10322 bp, 9 predicted proteins | sample 811231 | NCBI WGS metagenome assembly MDTE01 (sample SAMN05326651, study PRJNA326480) | marine metagenome | isolation source: seawater | place: Indian Ocean: Red Sea | collected 2010 | reverse complement strand
AAAATCCTAAAGTAGTTGATTTTTCTAAATTACATAAAAAAAATAAAGTGATGGTGAATTAATATGGAGGCTGCTAGTTCACCAGAATCAATTCAAGATAAAAATAAATTAAAATTTACCGAAGCCAAGTATGCTACTGGCAGAAGAAAAAAATCTGTAGCTAGAGTGTGGCTTCAAAAAGGAAGTGGAAACTTTTTAATAAATGGAAAAAAAATGTCTGAGTATTTAAAAGCAAGAAGATTACAAATGATTTTTGCAAAACCTTTAGCACTTATTAAAAAAGAAAAAGAATTTGATATAAAATGTACTGTAAAAGGCGGAGGTTCATCAGGTCAAGCTGGAGCTTTATTACATGCAATTTCAAAAGCTTTAGTTGAATTTGATCCAAGTTTTAAAGTTACTTTAAAAAAAGACAAACTTACCACCAGAGATTCACGGACTGTTGAGAGAAAAAAATACGGTCATAGAAAAGCTCGTAGAAGTTTTCAGTTTTCTAAAAGATAATTTCTCAATTAAATATTTTACAACTCGATTAATTGATATATTAATAAAATATGAAGGATTCATTAAATATCGCAATTGCTGGCGCTACTGGTTATGTTGGATTGGAATTAGTCAGAATTCTGTCACAACACCCTAAAGCCAAAATTTTATATTTGTGTGCTAAAAAATCGATAGGAAAGTCTATTCATATGTTTGATAGTAGAATAAAAAAGAAAAGTTTGCCTAAAATCACAAAAATTAAAAATGTTAAATGGAAAAATATAGATGTTCTCTTTACAGCGTTACCAAATGGTGAAGCTCAAAGAATTGCTTTAAAATTAAATAGTAATGTTAAATTAATTGATTTATCTGCAGATTTCAGAATTCGAGATCCTAATTTATATAAAAAATGGTATGGAATAAATCATAAGTGCAAAAATCTTATTAAGAAATCAATCTATTGTATTTCTGAATTTAACAAAGAAAATTTAAATAAGTATAAAATTATTTCTTGTCCTGGATGCTATCCAACATCAATACAATTACCCATTATACCTTTAATAAAAGGAAAATTAATTAAAACTAATAATATAATTGTTGATTCAAAGTCCGGTTATTCTGGCGCTGGAAAAAATATTAAAAAGAAATTTCCACATACAAATATACTCAATTCAGTTTCAGCTTATGGAGTTGGTTATCATAGGCACATGCCTGAAATTGATCAAGAATTGTCTAAAGTAGCAAAAAAAAAAGTGATGGTTCATTTTACCCCGCATCTGATTCCAATGTTTAGAGGAATACTGTCTACAATTTATTTAGATATGAAGGGCAAAAATTTAGCCAAAAAAATTTACTATTTTTTAAAAAAATATCATAAACAAAATCCTTTTATAAAAATAGCCAAGTTTAATAAAAATATTAGCACTGACGAAGTTATTGATACAAATTACTGTAAAATTTCTGTTTGTAGGGATAGAATTAAAAATAGGGTGATTATTATCAGTGTTATTGATAATTTAATTAAGGGAGCGTCAGGTCAAGCTGTGCAAAATATGAATGTAGCTTTTAATTATAAAGAAACAATGGGCTTAAGATGAGATTTTTATTTATCATAGTCATATCATTAATTTTGTTCCAATGCTCAAAAGAAGAACTAGTTTATTGGTGCGGAGATCATAAATGTAAAAATGAAAAAGAAAGAATTGCTTATTTTAAAAAAAATATGGTTATTGAAATGAGAAATTTGTCACAAATTAATGAGGACAAAAAAAAGAAGGCCAAAACAGAAGCTAAACTTGAAAAAAAGAAAAAGATTAAAAAGCAAAAGGAGTTGAAAAAACAAGCTAAAATAAATAAAAAATTGACCCTTGATAAATCTAAAGATGAAGATATTACAAAAAAAAAGCTTTTTGAAAGCAATGTTGATTATGAAAATAGAATTGAATCTATAGAAAAAACAACTGTGGTTAAGAAAAGATCAGTTAAAATTGAGAGTTTTGATCAAATAAGTAATATAATTGTTAAGGAAAATGATAAAAAATCTTTTCCTAACATTAATAGGGTTCCTGAATAAATTATGTCTTTTAAAAAAACAAATATTGCATTAGTAGGATTTGGCAACATTGGCGGTTATTTCTTTAAAGCTGTAAATAAAAGTAAAAAGAAAATTTATCTAAAAACAGGAAAAATTCCTTTTATAAAATACATTTCTACTAAAAATTTAAATAAAAAAAGAAAAATAGCTCTACCTAAAAGTAAATGGATAAAAAATCCATTAAATTTAGTTCATAAAAAAGATGTTGATGTTATAGTTGAATTAGTTGGTGGCTCTGGTGGCATTGCTAAAAAACTGGTTTTTAGCGCTTTAAAAAATAAAAAACATGTTATTACAGCAAATAAATCGTTAATAGCAAAATATGGTGATCAATTAGCTAGATCTGCAGAAATAAATAAAGTTAATTTAGAATATGAAGCTTCAGTCGCTGGAGGAATACCAATTATCAGAGCAATTAAAGACGGTCTTACTATAAATAAATTTAATAAAATTTATGGAATTCTTAATGGAACAACAAATTTTATTCTATCGTCCATGGAATACACAAAAAAAAATTTCTCTGAAGTCCTTAACAATGCAAAATTATTAGGTTTTGCTGAAAAAAATCCTGTTTCTGATTTAAATGGTTCCGATTCTGCAGCTAAAATAAGAATTTTATCTTCATTAGCTTTTAATAAAAAAATTTCAAAAAACAAAATCTTAACTGAAGGTATACAAAATATTAATCTTACAGATATTTTGTATGCAAAAAGATTTGGTTATAAAATAAAATTATTATCTATTTCTGAAATTAAAAAAAACAAATTATCAGAGCGCGTACATCCTTCCCTCATTCCTAATGAATCTTATTTAAGCAATATAGATGGTGTATTAAATGCTGTTGTAATTGAAGGTTTTCCAATTGGTACCTCAATTCTTCAGGGAGAGGGAGCTGGCCCAGGCCCAACTTCTTCTGCTTTGGTTTCTGATTTATGTTCAATCTTAAGAGGTAATATCAAGTTTCCTTTTGGAATATCATCCCAAATAAGAAAGACTGTTTCAAAGTTTGATAATTCAAAACACGCATGTTCATCTTATTTTAGGATTGAAGTTAAAGATATACCAGGAGTTTTGTCCTCGATTACTAAAATTTTTGCTAAAAACAAAATATCAATAAAAAATTTAATTCAAAATCCTGATAAAAAAAATAAAAAAGCTTCTATTATAATAATTACTCATGAAAATTTAGAAAAAAATTATAGAAATCTATTTAACTCCTTAAATAAAAATAAATTTGTAATTAAAAGACCTACCTTTATAAGAATTGAAAAAGTATAAATGATTATAGACAAATCCCTTATAGTTTCTTTTGCAAGAGCAACAGAAAGAGCTGCTTATGGGGCCTCTTTGTATAAAGGGAAAAATGATAAAATTTCTGCCGATCAAGCTGCTGTTGATGAAATGAGAAATGAATTAAATAAATTAGATATTAAAGGCAAAATTGTCATAGGCGAGGGTGAAATGGACGAAGCTCCTATGCTTTATATTAACGAGGAAGTTGGTACAAAAATTGGTCAAGAGTTTGATATAGCTGTAGATCCTTTGGAAGGAACTAATTTTACAGCTAAAAATTTACCAAATGCTTTATCTGTTTTAGCTGTATCAAGAAATGGTAACTTACTTAATGCTCCTGATATTTATATGGAAAAAATTGCTGTTGGACCTAATTTACCAAAAAATCTCATAGATCTAGATTTTGATTTAAAAAAAAATATTAATTTACTATCAAATGCAAAAAATGTGAAACCAAATGAATTAACTGCTTGCATTCTTAAAAGACCCAGACACGATAAAATAGTTAAAACTCTTAATGAATTAGGTGTTAAAATAAACTTTATAACTGATGGAGATGTTTCTGGTGTTATTTCTGTAGCATATCCACAAAAAAAAATAGATATTTATTTAGGTATTGGCGGAGGTCCAGAAGGTGTTTTGGCTGCTGCGGCTTTAAAATGTTTGGGTTGTCAAATGCAGTCAAGGTTGGTTTTTCAGGATAAAGATGATGAAGATAGAGCTAAAAGTTTAGGAATTAAAAATCTTAATAAAAAATATAACATAGAAGACATGGTAAAAGGTGATGTTATATTTTGTGCTACTGGTGTGACTGATGGAGATTTAGTCAAGGGTATTGAAGATTTAGGTGATACTTTTCGTTCTGAAACTTTAGTTCTACATAAGAGCAGTAGAACGAATAAAATAATCAAAAATGTAATAAAAAAATGAATTTTTCTTCGGTTAGTGGAAAAAAATGGATTTTTAAAAAATTTAACTCTTCAGACACCAATAAAATTTCTGAAGATTTTTCTTTACCCGAAATTGTTGCTAAACTTATTTCTATCAGAAAAAAAAATATTGATGATATAAGTTCTTTTTTAGACCCAAAAATTAAAAATTTACTACCAAATCCTTTCAACCTAAAAGACATGAATAGCGCTATAGAAAGAGCTAGCAAAGCAATTATTTCTGATGAAATTGTTGGAATATTTGGCGATTATGATGTTGATGGAGCTTCTTCAACTGCTTTATTAACCAGATATTTTTTATCAATTAATAAAAAAGTTATTACATATATTCCAGATAGACACAAAGATGGTTATGGACCAAGTGTTGCTGGGTTTAATAATTTAATTAATAAGGGTTCTAAAATAATTTTTACAGTGGATTGTGGTACTATGTCATTTAAACCCATATCACTAGCACAAAAATTAGAAATTGATGTTATTGTCTTAGACCATCATCAATCAGACACTAAAATTCCAAATGCCTGTGCTGTTGTAAATCCAAATCGTTATGATGATAATTCTGGGCTCAATTATTTGTGTGCGGCAGGTGTTTGTTTTGTTTTCCTTGTAGCTTTAAATAAAAGGTTACGTCAACTTAATTGGTTTAAAAAGAATAAATTACAAGAACCGAATATATTAAATATGCTAGATTTGGTTTCATTAGGTACTGTTTGTGACGTTGTGCCTCTTGTTGGATTAAATAGAGCTATTGTTAAACAAGGATTAAAAGTTATAAAAAAAAGATCTAATTTAGGCATCAAAACTTTATTTGATTTTTGTAATATCGATTCTCAACCTACAGCATATGATTTAGGATATAGGTTAGGACCTAGAATAAATGCTGGAGGTAGATTAGGCAAATCATCACATGGAGCCGAGTTATTGATTTCAAACGACCCAAAAAAAACTTACCAAATTGTATTAGATTTGGAAAAATCCAACAAAGAAAGACAAGCTATTGAGTCTTTGTTATCTGAAAAAATTAATCATGAAGCTAAAAAAAATCACAATTATCCAATATTAGTGTTATCAGGAGATAATTGGCACGAAGGTATAATTGGAATTGTAGCTTCAAGAATTAAAGAAAAATACAACAAACCTACTATCTTGATATCAATAAATAAAAATTTAGGGAAAGGGTCGGCTAGGTCTATTATAGGATTTGATATAGGGTCCCAAATAATTAAAGCTGTACAATCCGGGATACTTGAAAAAGGAGGGGGTCATAAAATGGCTGGCGGTTTTACATTAAAAAAGGGAAACATTTCACATTTTAGGGATTTTTTAATTAAAAATTTTGAGAAAACAAAAACAAATTTATCTACGGACTTAAATTTATACTTAGATTCAACAATTTCTCCCGCAGCTCTAAATATCGATTTTTTCAATAAGATTGATACCTTAGGTCCTTTTGGATCAGGTAATGTTGAGCCAAGATTTGTTATAGAAAATATTAAAGTCGTTTCATCAGCTGTGGTGGCGAATAATCATATAAAGGCAATTTTGTTAGGTAAAGATGGATCTGTTTTTAAAGGTTTTATTTGGAACGGAAGAGACTCTGTTTTTGAAAAATATTTAAATAAAAAGAATAAAAATAGAATCAATTTAGCAGGCAAAATGAGAGCTAATTATTGGAGAGGTGAAAAAAAAATTGAATTTCATATAGAGGATATAGCAACTATTAATTAGGAAGTTTACCAAAATATTCTTTGAAAAACTTTTCATATTTTTTCCATAAGTTTACAGAACTATTATATATTTTATTTCTCGCTTGGATATCGCTGGCTGTTTTAACTGCTCTTTTATTATTGTAATGATTTAAACAATTATCGTGCCAATCAAGATCACAGAAATTGAGCATTGAATGAATTTCATTTTTCGTATTTGAAACAACATCTTCATACTTCACATCAAGTATAAAATTTGGCAATAAATTTTTCCAATAAAGCATTAAATCAAAATACAAATTATAATATTCAACAACATTATTTAAGTTATAAGAATAATCCATACTTTGATTTGGAAAATAATTTTTAAATAATGAAAAACAGTTATCACCAGGTTCTCTTAAACAATGTAAAATTTTGGCATTAGGAAGTATTAATTTAATAAGTCCAATCCAAAAGAAATTTTCAGGTAATTTATCTGTAAATCTTTCTGAATTATCAGAAATATTTTTTATAGCAGAAATATATTCACTGCCAATATCTGCAAATGTTTTCTTATTAAAATTTTCATTTTCAAAAAAAAGGCTAAGATTTTTTTTGCCAAATTGTTTCTCGAGCAATTTAACAATAATAATTTGCTCTCCAGCTCCGAATACCTTTGGGTGGTTTGATATTATTTGCTCAATTAATGAAGTTCCTGATCGAGGCATTCCTAAAATAAATATAGGTGAAGCATTTGCAAATCCAGAGCCCTTGAATTTATTAAACAAATCTTTATGGAATATGTTTTTAACATTTTCGAATCTTTTTTTATCACGCTCGATTGTATATTTAATTCTCTTATTGTGTAAATCATTTGCTTCTTTATACATTTCAAAAGAATTCTTATAGGCATTCATGTCCTCATATGCTTTCCCTAGAGCAAAAGCTATGTTTATCCTATCATCTGTATTTATATTTTTGTTTTTATAAATTTTTCTTAAATTTTCGAAATGAGTATCGTTTTTATCGTATTTTATTAATCTACTTAGTGTTCTGTGAGTTTTTGTATAATAAGGATCAATAGAAATTATTTTTAAAAAAATTTTTTTAGCATCAGAAAATTTTCCTAGCGTAATATAAATATTGCCAAGATTGTGATAAGATTGCACAAATTTTGAGTTGCTTTCAATTGCTTTATTAAAACATTTAATCGCTTCTTCAAATTTATCCATTGATTTATATAACGTTCCTAGATTGTTATATGCTTCAGGATTTTTTGGATTTGCTGATATAGATTTATTATAAAAATATACTGCTTTGTCATTATCAATTTTATTATTGGTGTAAAGGAGCGCAATGTTGTTATAAATCATCGCTTGGTTTGGATCTAAATCGATTCCTTTTTGGTAGGTATTTAAAGCCTCATCAATTTTATTCTTACCAACTAAAATTAAACCTAATAGATTGTATAAGAATACGTTTTTGGGATTCTCGCTAATTAATTGGTTGCATATACCTTCAGCTTTTTCAAAATCTCCAGATCTATAAAGATCTACTGCTAACTGAATTTTTATTTTTAAATTTTCCATCAATCACATTTTGATCATTGAAACGACATTAAATATATATTAAATACAAGGATATTTTAATAGGGTCCCATCGTCTAACGGTTAGGACAGATGGTTTTCAATCATCTAATCGGGGTTCGATTCCCCGTGGGACCGCCAAAAAAGCTTAAATGAGTTATTTTGTTTACGTAATTAAAAGCACCCAAAAATATAAGCCAATTACTTATGTTGGTTACACAAAAAATATTAAAAAGAGATTAAAATTGCATAATAGTGGTAGGGGAGCAAAATTTACTAGGGGGAGACTTTGGAAAGTCATATATACAGAAAAATATTTCACAAAAGGTGAAGCATTATCAAGAGAGTACTATATAAAGAAAGATAGGAATTTTAGAAAATTAATTAAATAATTAGAGATGAAAAAAGAGATTGCTATTTTGTTGCCATACAAGGAAAAGTATACCTTAAAAGATGCTGCTGCAGCATCGATATGGGTTAAAGATTATTTAAAAGTAAGTAAAAATAAAAAACAAACATTAGTTTTTGGAAACTTACACAAAAACAAAAGACCATTGACTAGTAATTTTATAAACATAAATCTTTCAAATATTAGATTTAAAAAAAATTATTTTTACACAAAAAAATTTTTTAATAATTATAATAAATACAAATTTGAAGTAATCGAAATACATAACAGACCTGAATCTCTTGTATATTTGTTAAAAAAAAAATTAAATTGTAAATTTATATTTGTTTATCATAACAATCCTCAAGAGTTAAGATTTTCTAAAACTGTTCAAGAAAGGCTGTTTATAGCAAATAATTGTGATCAAATATTTTTTGTAAGTAGATGGGTAATGAAAAAGTTTTTTGAGGGTTTGCCTTTTAAATATAAAAATAACTGCGAAATTTTATACCCTGCTATCAATAGGTTGAAAAAATTTCCAAAGAAGGAAAAAATTGTTATTTTTACTGGAAAATTAAATACCTCAAAAGGATATGATCTTTTTGGTAATGTCATAACTAAAATTTTAGATAAATTTAAAGATTGGAAAGCTTATGCTATAGGCAACGAAAGAAGAGAGTCTCATAACTTCTATCATAAAAATTTTCATTTAATTGACTGGCTTCCTCATAAAAAAATATTAAATTTTTATAAAAAAAGTTCAATCTCTGTTGCCTGCTCAAGATGGCAAGAACCTTTCGGGAGAACTGCTATGGAATCAGCAGCTTATGGTTGCGCAACTATAACAAGTAATAAAGGTGGATTACCAGAAACTTTTAATAATGATTTAATTTTGAAAGATTTGACATCAATAGAATTAGAAAAATTAATCACTAAAATAATTAAAAATAAAAAATTACTTACTAAAATACAACATAAAAATTTTAATAATGTCCTTCACCAAATAAAATATTTAACTTTAAAAATTGATAATTTGAAAGGGAATTTTTTAGCAAAAAAAATAAATTATATTAAAAACAAAAATTTAAAAATTTTACATATTTCAACATTTGATGAAAAAAATGATCATCGATTATTTAATATATCAATAGCAAATAAATTAACTAAAGGTCTCATACGAAATGATCACGATGTAGTTAATTTTAGTTATAGAGATTTTGGTAGTAAATTTTTATTAAAAAGTAACAACATTCTTAACCAAAAAGTTTTCAATATTTCTCAAAATTATAGACCAGACCTAATATTACTGGGGCATAATAATATATTAACCAGAGAAACTATCGAAAAAATTAAATCTTCAAATAATACAAAGGTTGCGCTTTGGTACGAGGACCATCTAATCAAAGGAGGACCTTCTTATTTAAATAATCTAAATTTGTTAGAAAAAAATAGAGATTTAATTGATCAATATTTTGTAACTACTTTCCCAAAATCAATAAAAACAAGAATTTCAAAAAATAAATTAAATTATATACCTATACCTGCTGATAAAAATATTGAAAATTTACAAATATATAAATCAAACAATAGATACAAAGATCTTTTCTTTGCTTTAAGTCACGGTGTAAATTTTGGAAAATTAAAAACAAAAAATGTTGATGAGAGAGAAAAATTTTTAGATGAATTAATGTTAAAAAATAAAAAGTTAACATTTAATATCCTTGGCTACGCAGGCGAACAACCAAAATGGAACTATCATTACTTTAAAGAACTTTCCAAATGTAAAACAGCTTTAAACCTTAGCAGGGGCATACCCTCAAAATATGCCTCAAGTAATAGAATAGCCTCATTAGTAGCAAACGGAATTATGACTTTTATTGATAAAAAAACAAAGTATCAAGATTTCTTCGATGCTGATGAGATGGGTTTTTATGAAAATGCAGAAGATCTTTTAAATCAACTTGATAAATTAAACGGAAATATAAATAAAATAAATAAAATATCCAGAAATGGAAAAATTAAGTATTTTTCAATATTCGATAATTCTATTGTTAGCGATTACATTTTGCATAAAACATTTGGCACAAAAAATAAATATAATTACATTTGGGATTAATTTTAAATGTTCATCTGTATTGCTGGAAAAAACAAATGTGCTGTTGATGCTACAAAATTTTTACTATCCCGTAAAATTAATAAGAGAAATTTATTGATATTACCAAATAAACATGATGACGGAAAAGATAATTGGCAACCATCGTTAAGAAAAATAGCAATAAAGAATAAATTAAAAATTACAAATTTGAAAAAATTATACTCTTTGAGTGAATTATTTTTTTT
>MDTE01130110.1_pt1 | contig 10323 bp, 9 predicted proteins | sample 811231 | NCBI WGS metagenome assembly MDTE01 (sample SAMN05326651, study PRJNA326480) | marine metagenome | isolation source: seawater | place: Indian Ocean: Red Sea | collected 2010 | reverse complement strand
TTCTTTTATATTTCTAAATAGATTGATGCCCGCGTCTCCAGCTCCTATGATCAATAAGCTGTTTGAATTATTTGAATTAAGATCTGTTCTAATTGTATTAATATTATTATCTCTTACTACTCTTGAAATAAATCTAATACCAGTCAGAAAAAATAGTATAAAAACCCAATCAAGAATTATAAGGATCCCTAATTCAATTGGATAAGAAAATTGAAATGTAACCACTATATATAATAATGACCCGATGGTAGTTGATTTTAATATTTTTACGATATCGTTGGAGTTTGTATATCTCCACAAACCATGGTGGAGTTTATATATATACAACAATAGCCCTCTGAAGACTAGAATACTAAGTAACTTTAATGCCAAAGTAGTTTCGTTCAGAGATGCTATATCCTGATTATTAGCTATAAGTAAACTAATAACTTGCGCTATAAATATTGCTGCTAATTGCAATATAAAAACGATTGGTATTCGATTTGTGATAAGAAAACTCTTGATATTCATTACTCGTTAATGCAGTCTATGGTCTTCAAAGCTTTAGAATCAATAAAATTGTTTTAAATATTATTTTAGCATCAGTGATTAGAGTTTGGGATTCAATATATTTAGAATTGAGTTTTAGTTTGCCCGGCATAATTTGTTTTATGTATATATCCTCTGAATCATCAGTGTTTGACATCAAAGCGGCTTCATTATTGTAAGCGATTGTTGCAAGGTCTGTTATGCCAGGTTTTACTGTCAGAACTTTTTTTTGTTCTTTCGTATACAAAGCGACGTATTTTGGAGCTTCAGGTCTGGGCCCAACAAAACTCATTTCAGATTTAATTACGTTCAACAGAGTTGGCCATTCATCTATTTTGTATCGTCTTAAAAATTTACCTAATGAAGTAATGCGAGGATCATTTTTTATAGTTATTGAACTGTTAAATTGGTGGTCGATTACCATAGTTCTAAATTTTATTATTTTGAATGTAGAGCAATCGCGGCCTACTCTAGGCTGAGTGTAAAATATAGGTCCTTTGCTATTTAATTTTATAGCCAACCCAATGAAAGTGTAAAATGGCAAGGTAATTAATAGAATTAGGAACGATAATAAAAGATCGAATATTCTTTTTAGCATATTTACTTTTTATTAGTAGATGCGATATTTTTTACTGCTTCTATCACATAATTCACATCAGTCTCTGTCATTTTGGGGTAAATTGGAAGCGATATTGAATTGTTGTAAATATTTTCCGAATTTGGGAATTCGTTGAGTGAATATCCAAATTTATTCTTGTAATAGGGGTGTCGGTGTAGTGGTATGAAGTGAACACTCGTACCAATGTTATATTCTTTTAATTTATCAATAAATTCTTTTCTGTTTATTTTTAGTTGGTCTGGTTTTATTTGAATTACATACAAGTGCCATGAATGTTTATTTCCAATATTGGATTTTGGTAGCGTTATTGAAGGTATAGCTGAGAGCTCATTTGAATATATTTCTGCTATTGCAGTTCTTTTTTGCAACATTGATTCGGCTTTGGTCATTTGTACTGTACCAATTGCAGCCAAAATATCACTCATATTGTATTTAAATCCGGCGTGAGTTACTTCATAAAACCACGAACCTTTTTCTCCATAACGGTTCCATGCATCAGAATTTATTCCGTGCAGGCTTAGCAGTCGGATTTTTTCAGCATAGACTGGATTTGAAGTTACTGCCATACCTCCTTCTCCAGTTGTTATATTTTTGGTTGCATAAAAACTAAAACAGGTTATATCACCTAGTTGACCTATTAGCTCACCTTGGTATTGGGTGCTTAGAGCATGTGCTGCGTCTTCAATAAGTTTTAAATTGTATTTTGCACATATTTCTTTAATAACTTTCATTTCACATGGATTACCTGCAAAATGCACTGGCATTATTGCCTTTGTTTTATCCGTGATTTTAGATTCTATTATATTTTCGTCAATATTAAAGTCGTTTTTTTTGCAGTCTATTAACACTGGTTTAGCTTTAAAATATGTTACTACTTCCCCTGTGGCAGTGAATGTATTAGTTGGGATAATTACCTCATCATTTTCCTGCAATCCGATAGCTTTTAAAGACAGGTGTAAAGCAGCAGTACCTGAATTTAAAGCGATACAGTGAGGAACATTTAGATATTCGGACATTGCTTTTTCAAACTCGTGTACTTTCGGCCCGGTACTTAGCCATCCAGATTTTAAAGTTGATATAACAGCATTGATTTCTTCATCTTCGATTAAAGGTTGATGAAACGGCAAAAATGTATTTCTGATATTCATATGATTTGCCGGATGGTTACGCATTATTTTATTTTTCCAGTTTTACTATTTTAGAGTCAAGGCAAGGAGCATTATATTCTCAAATACTGCTTCAACCTTAAGTATTGAATCTTTTTGATACGTTTTACTAGTTAGGGTAATTGCTAATTCTTAATAATATCTAAGCTGTTGAATTAAAAATCAATTGTCAGACATCTGTTTATGTGACAAAATTTAAATGAATAGAATACACTTGCCATTACCAAATTACATTATCACATTTTCTTTTATGAATCCGATATTCTTCATGAACTACCATACATCGGTGATTTGTTTAAAAGTGGATTTAAGGTGATTTAATGAATGAACCAAATATTGATACTTTAGATACTGTTAAATTTAGAATTGCTGTTGAGGCTGACTTAGAGAATTTAATTCAAATACATCTGGATTCATTTCAAGGTTATCTGAATACTTCATTGGGTGTGAATTATGTTAGGTCTATGTTGAAATGGTTTATTAAATTAGATTCAGCATTATTATTGGTTTGTTATAATTCGGAACAAATTATTGGATATGCTATGGGCGCACCTGATGGATACTCCGTAAATCTACAAAAGGCTTTATTGACTAAGATGATTTGGGGTATACTGACGCATCCTAAATCTTTTGCCCATCCCAATTTTTTTAGCCAATTTAAAATTCGGATACAAAATATGTTTAAAATGAAATCTCAATTTACTGATAAAATCCAACTAGAAAAACAAATATTTAATAAAAGTGATACATATACGTTAGTTGGTTTAGCTATATCTCCAGAATTCAGGGGCAATATAATAATTTTTCAATTGTTAAAAGAATTTGAAAAACATGTGTGGGCGAAAAAATTCAAAGCTATCAGGTTAACAGTATATAAATTTAATAATTCAGTGATTCAATTGTACAAATATTTGAAATGGGAATTATATTTTCAAGATAAAGATACTTTAAGATTTATCAAGATCAATAATTAAATATAGAAAAATTGATTGTTGCGTAATTGACCAAAAATACTTTTATCCGTCTCTGGCTGCTTGAACTAATTCAGTGACATATTCAGTTAAAGTCCCAATTGTTTTGAATGGACTGTTTTTTTGTGACATTGCTTGTTCATTAGCTATTGTTATACTTATGTTGAATTCATCTTCAATGTTATATTCAATGTTTACTAATAGATTAACGAATCCTAAAGAATCGATATTAGCGTTTTCGCCGAATAGTGGAGTGTCTTTAGATTTATCAAGCTGTTTGTCTTGCGGTAATTGTGAATTAATCTCAATGACTGCATCGTTAATGATTTGGTGAATTTTATTTTCAGTAACCATTTTAATTATTTTGCCTTACCTTTTTGAACCTACTACCGTGTAATGCATTTTCGACTAATTTTATTTTTATAGGAACTTCGTGTTTTTTTAAATTACTTCTGCAATAAGTTTTTAATTCATTGATGAATTGTTTTTCGTCCACTAAATCTTTTGTTTTTACTTTAGCGCAAATAATGTTTCCTAAAATAGGATTTTTTTCACCAAATACAGTTGCTTCGGCAATGTTTTTAAATCCTAACATGATATTTTCTATTTCTTGAGGGAAAACTTTTTCACCTCCTACGTTAATAATTTCAGACTGCCTGCCAAGGATCTTAATGTAATCGCCATCTGTTTCTACTATGTCATTAGTTTTGAACCAACCATCTTTTGTGAAAGGGCTGGCTTCATTCAAATAACCCAGCATTGCAGATTTGGCTTTTATTTGTAACATGTTATCAACAATTCTAGTTTGAAATCCTTCTCCCCCAACTTTCACCCATAACGAATCAGAACTTTTAGATTTAGACCTTAAAATCCCCACTTCGGATAAACCATAAGTTTGTAACATTTTTATATCAGGAAATAATTGAGTGAAACGCTTAAGAGTATGTTCTGGCATTGGCTCTGTACCGTAAGTAATCATCTTTAATGACTTAATGTTATGTCTTTTGTACGCTTCACTAAGTAGGATGAGATTAATAAATGTAGGAGAAGTTGGCAGTAATTCTACTTGGTGTTTTTCTATATATTTTAGGACTTGGTCAGGATTTCTATTTTTTAGTGTTACAACTAGCCCAGCGTTAGATAAAATGTAAAATAATGTGTTAAATCCGCCTATATGGTCATAAAGTAAAAATGTTATCGATCTGAGGCTATGTCGCCGAATCCGGAATTTATCTAAGATATCATTGACGTTATGCACCGAAGCTTTACTTTTACCTGTTGAGCCTGAAGAAAATAGTACTAGCCCAGGGTTTCTAGTAGAACGCAATTTTTCGTAAATCGGATGATTAGCTGCATATTTTAATTTTGATATATCAACATTGTCATTTTCGTCAATTTTAAATAATACCTCACCTTGAGCGATGTCAATAAAAGAGTCGCGTTTTAAACCTGTCGATTTAGTAATCGGGACGAATATACATTCTGATTCGATTAATGCTAATAATAGTGCCACTGAATTAGGTGAGAAATCAGCTTCAACAACCGCAACGGTTCCAGGGAGTATGTTTTCCGACGATATTTTATTTTTCCAGAATAAATATCGGTTTAATAACCATTCATACGTGAAAGAGTTATCATTCCAGATAATCGCTTCTTTACTCTTGTTTTCTGAAAAAATGTTTTTCAAAAAATCTATAGAAGAAATTATACTCCTCCTAAAAATATGACTTGGCCAGTTATAAAATTACTTTCAGGCTTGATGAAAAAATCTGTAACATTAGTGATGTCATCGAATTCGCCATATCTTTTAATTGCTTGTCTTTGTAATAGGGCTTCAATCTTTTTTTGCGGGACCGATTTTATCAGGTCTGTTTTAATTGGAGTTGGACCAATCGCATTAACTGTGATTTTATATTCAGCTAATTCTTTTGAAAGGATTTGTGTCAAACTAATTACAGCTGCTTTAGAAGCGGCGTAAATAGCTTCTCCTTCAAGTTTTAATGGAGTAGCAACAGTCGCAAAGTTTATTATTCGACCAAATTGATGTTTTTGCATGAGTTTAGAAGCTTCTCTAGAGAACAAAAACATGCCAGCCACGTTTGTATCAAGTATTTTATGAACTGTTTCCATAGTGGTTAGCATCGAATGGTTCATAGATGCAATTCCTGCGTTGTTAATTATGACGTCTAGCTTGCCGTACTGCTTCCGAATATCTCGAAACAATAATTTGACTTTTCCTTCGTCAGTTATGTCTATGGCATGGTGTTGATAATTGGTGATATTTGTGTCGAATTTATTTCTACTACAACCAATTACAATATTTCCAGTAGAGGTGTAATGCTTAACCAAATGAAGGCCTATTCCTTTACTAGTCCCCGTTATTAATATGATTTTTTTATCCAATTTTAATTAAATGTTTTCCTGTTGTATTTAAGTATTAGGTTTCTTTCATAGTTTAGAAATTCAGTTTTTATAATTACATTATATACATGGGTTGTCTTATAACAAATTGCACTGTTTTAGGATCACGCTTGTTTTTGTTTAATAACACGCTCATATATATGGATTTGATTGAAGGTGATAAACATTAAATACGAACAGCCTTGGGTTTTGAAATATAATTTTGGGATTATGTTTCGGGTTCGACTTACTTAATAAGAGTTGCAGATGTTTGTGCATTAAGTCGGTTGTGATTTTGTCGATAAAAATAGCAATCATATTCTTAACATGTGCATAATTTATTTCAATTGTTTTATCCATTTATTTACTATGGTTTCCCAACTATAAGATGCTTGTACCATGTTTCGTCCTGCTTTGCCTAATTTGTTTTTAAGATTTTCATCTTCGGATATAGATAGAATCGCTTTAGCAAGTTTAGATGGATTTTCAGGCTCGACAGTGATACCGCATTTTGTTGAGTTTATAATAGTAGCCGCTTCACCTGTTCCCGAGTAGATTACTGGAACCTCACAACTTAGAGACGGGAAAATTTTTGACAATCTCATCTGGTTTGCCACTTTTATATTTTTCAAACAGGCTATTGAAGCATAAGCGATTGAGTATAATTCACCCATTTCGCTGTATGGAGATTGTTTGAATTTAATGTTTGTTAATTTTAAATCTTTAGCCTTTTTAATTATTCTTTTTCGTTCAGGGCCATCACCTACCATCAAAAATAATATTTCTTGATTATTTTTTAATAAAGAAGCAGCTTCGATTATTACATCTAATCCATGGTAAAAAGCGTGTGTTCCAACATAAAGAAAGACTTTTTTATTTCTAATATCCCATTTTGACAAAAGTTTTTCGTCAGGCTGCTTGTGTTTTAAAAAATTAGTGTCTGCTCCGTTTGGCAAAAACGTTATTTTATCTAATTTGATTCCATTGACCTCATTTATATGTTTTATAAATGCTTCAGTAACTGTTGATACTTTCCAAGAGTTTTTCATGATATAAGTTTCGAGCCGTTGAGATAATTTCAAAAACAGTTTATTGCCCATAAAGTTCATTTGTTTCGCTACTTCTATTTGTAGGTCAGGTATGTTGTATATGTAAGGGACATTTCTTATCCATTTCATTAACAATGCTATTATGCCTAAACTAAGTGGCTGCGATTCAAGAAAAATAACTCCTGGTTTTGGTCCAGTTAAAGCAGCTAAAGATGCAGTAAATGTGAAACTCAAATAATTCAATAGCCTGGGTATAGCTGATTTACCCGTAGCCGCATATATCCAAGTTCTTTTTACTGATATGTCCTTGTATTTTTCATTTATTAAAAATCTATTTTTATATTTATCAAATACTTTGCCTTTCGGATAATTTGGCATCGCAGTTAATACGGAAGGGGTGATATTGTGCTTTTTTAGTTCTTCAATCATTGATGACAATCTGATTTGTGGTGCTCCTATTTCTGGAGGAAAATATTGTGTGAGTATTAGCCAATTTTGTGGGTATTTGTGTTCCATATTTGGATTATCGATCCTTTTTTAAGTTTACCAAGTCTACAATTATTTTCTCTTTAGCTGCTTTAAGGTAAAGTTTTGAGAATTCGGTTCTGGTCTGAGTGATAACCATTAGGGAAGATTTTTTTATTAAATCGTCTAAGTTGTCACACACCATATTTGATATATTTGGTATTTTGCTTTTAAGATATTCTAAGTTACTACCTAACATAGTGTTAATGTTTATATCTGGGTCATAATAATAAATGTTGCTACAATAAGGCGTTAATTTTTGTATTAAACGTACTGATGGACTTTCTCGCACGTCGTCACTTTTAGGTTTAAATCCTAATCCCAGAATTCCTATGCTTTTCGGTTCATGCGAGAGTATTTTTGATGCTGCATGTTCAATATGTAGATTATTGCTAGTTAATGTTCCTTCAAGAATAGGTAAGTCAATTCCTGAATTTTGGGATTGGGTAGTTAATGATTGTAGATCTTTAGGCAGGCACGATCCACCAAAAGCAAAACCAGGTTTAAGATACGATTTGGAAATGTTTAACTTTTTGTCTTCAATGAATATGTCCATGACTTTATGTGAATCAATTTGTAATTTTTCAGAATATCTTCCGATCTCATTTGCAAACCCAACTTTTAAAGCATGGAACGCATTTGAGGACAGTTTTAACATTTCAGATTCATCCATGGTTAAAATATGTTTTGACCCCTTCAATTTAGTATATAAATTTGACAGAGTATCGGAAGATTTGCTATCTAAACTGCCAATGATTGTATATTGAGGGTCGAGAAAATCTGACACTGCCGTTGTTTCTCTTAAAAATTCTGGATTAGATGCTATCCCGAATTTATCTGGAAATTTATTACCGGTAATGTTTTGTAAAATTGGTAGTAGGATTTTTCTGGATGTTCCTGGAGTGACTGTGCTTCGAATTACGACCAAATGGTAATTAGTGGTTTTGTTGATATATTCACCGATAGAATTTGTTACTTTGACCAGTTGATTTAACGACATTTCTCCGCTATTTTGCAGTGGCGTTCCGACGCAAATAAAAGAAACATCATAGTCATTTTCCAATTGGTTATAATTGCTAACTGTTTTTAGACTTTTACTTTCAACGGCATGTTTTAATATTTTTTCCAGTTGGGGTTCTTGGATTGGAGTTTTTCCATTATTGAGCATGTCCACTTTTTCCAAATTTGGTTCAACACCTGTGACGGTGTGTCCTAGTTTGGATAAGCATGCTGCTGTAACTATACCAACATATCCCATACCCCAAATTAATATTTTCAAATTAAACTCCGTTGTTTCCGTTATTGGTTTTTGTATTTCTAAGATTTTCGTTTATTGCTTTATGATAAATTTCAATCAATTTTGATGTAATTACATTTTCATCTAAATGCAACACAGACTTTCTATTGTTAATTTCATTTTTTGTTGAAAGGACTTTAAATAAAGCATTAGATATTTCTTCAGGACGAGAATCACAGATTTCGAAATGGTTCAAAGATCCTTTACGTTCTTCTACATCTCCTACTTGAGTTGAAACAACAGATAAATTACAAGCCAACGCTTCTTTTACAACATTGGGTGAACCTTCTGTGGCTGAAGTCAATATCAAGCAGTCAGCAGCATTCATAAATAAAACAACATCTTCATGACTTTGGTTTGTACATATTATGAGTTCGCAGTCTATTTTATCTTTTAAAAGTTTTACTGATTGTTTTGCTAGGTGAAATCTTTTTCTTGGGTGGTTAGGATCTGCAGTAAATAAAATCAACTTTTTGTTGTCAGGTAATCCCAGCTTTTTTCTGCACTCCAATTTGTCTAGTGGTTTAAATAAATCTAAATTTATTCCGGAAGGCAGTATTTTATAGTTTTTATCTTTAAGTTTATCTCCCAAATTTTTTGATACCACTACAATCTCATTAGCAAAATATGAGGTAAATTTAGAAATAGTAATCAATAATTTACCGTAGATAGAGTAATTGCCTTTTTTGTTGACTATACCTTCTAAGTCCATCCCCCTAAAAGTTATGACAAGAGGTAATTTTGTAGGAATTGCTAACGTGGCGCTATGACCCCATTGAGCGTGAATAATGTTGTATGAATTTTTCCAAATAAGTTTTCTAACTTTTATCCATCCCATTAAATAATTAAAAGGATTATGGTTGCTTTGTAAATGAAATACATCAACATCTACTCCATGTTTTTTCAAAAAAATATATTGCCTATATATAAATGGAGATGAATTCGGGTTTTTTTGCGTAGGCCAACCTGTTGTGAGCATCAAGACTTTCATTTTAGATAGATATTTTGAATTGCCTAAACCAAATTTCTAATAATAAAAGATTCCACATTTTAGTCCATATAGAAATTGTATGGTTAATGTTTAAAGATGAATCTTGAATGGCTTGTGCACTTAATTTGGATACTTCTTTATAATCTAACAAACCACGATTTTTAATTGAATTTTCAGATAGACAATCTAAAGCAAATTCCTTCAAATCAGTATTGAACATCCACTGTGATATGGGGGCAGAGAATCCATGTTTGGGTTTATTTAATAGCCCTTTTGGGAGGATATCCTTAAATGTTTCCTTCAAAATGTATTTTTGTTGGCCATTAGAGATTTTAAATTCATTAGGTATTGTTGATGCATATTCAATGAGTTCATAGTCGAGGAAAGGATTTCTTACTTCTAAACTATTTGCCATAGACATCCTGTCTACTTTTGTCAGTATGTCTCCCGGCAAATAATTCATGGTATCTATATACATAAGTGTATCGAGTGCGTCGTAGCCATCTATATTTTCAGGGATGTTTAATTTGTATGGAGATTGTGAATTTTTTTCAAATTGGAGTTTTGTTTCATGGCTAATCAAATTATCAATTTGTATTTGAGAGAAAGATTGGCCTCTAATTACGCCTCTGTATTTATAAGGTAGGTTACTTATTTGTAATGCTCTGTAGACCCGATTGATTTGATCTGTATAACCAGAGTTAGTGTAAGAATCAGGTTGATATAGCCCCGTTGATTCAATAAGTTTTATAAGACCACGTATAGTTGAGTTGGGTA
>MDTE01100033.1_pt1 | contig 10323 bp, 8 predicted proteins | sample 811231 | NCBI WGS metagenome assembly MDTE01 (sample SAMN05326651, study PRJNA326480) | marine metagenome | isolation source: seawater | place: Indian Ocean: Red Sea | collected 2010 | reverse complement strand
TTTAGATATTTCTGATGTTTTAAAAAAGAAAAATGTTTTTGCTCTTACAGTTAATGGAGATTCCATGATAGATGCATGTATCGCAGATGGGGATATGGTTTTGATGGAACCTATCTCAGATTCATATTCTCTTAAGAACGGAAATATTGTTAGTGCAATGGTTCCAGGTTTAGGAACTACGTTAAAGTATTTTGTAAAGAAAGGAGGAAAAATTTTTCTTGAAGCAGCAAATCCAGCTTATGAACCAATTGAATTAAATCTAGATGAAGTTGTTTTTCAAGGGAAATTACTCGCAGTTTGGAGGAAGGTTTAATTTTTCAAAATATTTATATACCTTTTAAGGGTTAAAATATAATTTAGTTTTATTAATTAAATATATTGAAAAAATTACGACCTAAAAATTTTTTAATTTATTTTTATGGATTAGCGATAATTGATTGCCTAATTTTTTTTTCAAATAAAACTTTTGCTAAAGAAAATAATAAAAATAAGTCGATAGAAGTAATTATAAAATCTAATAATTTGCTATCAAAGAATATTAGTTATGATGCACAAATTTTAAATGATATTGATTTATCTAAAAATGAAGTTATCAAAGATCTAAAAGTAGAAGGAGAAAATTTGTTTGAACTCTTGGCTTTTGAACAACAAGATTTGGAAAATAAGTATTATGTAGAAATAGATTCAGACATTCAATATAAGGAAGAAGAAGTATTTTTTGCTAAGGGTAACGCCATAATTTATCTTTCTGACGCTACTCTTAGAGGAGACTTAATACAATATGATCTTCAAAATAAATTATTAACAGTAGTAGGAAATGTTATTTTTCAGAAAGGGGAACAGTATTTTGAAGCCTCAAAATTAAGTTATGATTTAAGAAAAGATACCGGTTACATAGATAATGTTTATGGATTACTGAATAACAATACTTTTGCAAAAGATTTTAAACTTGAGTTAGATAATAATTATAGAGAGTCAATTGAGCGAGAAAGAATAAATGTAGTAGAACAACCAAAATATGTAAATACGGCCACTATAGGATTTGTAAATCAATTTGAAGATGATAAAAGTTTAAATATTACTAAAGCAGATTTAAATATTCCTTCAATTAGTAGATGGAGATATAAAACTGAAAAGTTGATTTATAATTCTAAAACCCTTGAATCAAAGGAAATATTTTTTACTAATGATTTATACAACAAACCACAATTTGTTTTTTTAAGTAAGAATTTTTCATCGGAAATAATTGATAATAAGTTACGTCTTATTAGTAGAAATAGTTGGTTAGTTTTAGATGATAAAGTAAGTATTCCTATTGGAAGAAGGTCTTTTTTTGATAAAGATCCTTTAACGAAATGGGGCTTTGGGGCTGATTTTATTGATAAGGATGGATATTATTTATTCAGAGGCACTTATCCAAGAAAAATCTTTAATGATTATAGTTTCCAAATTCAACCATATTTTTTGATTCAGAGAGTATTAAATGGAAAAACTAATGCATTTACTCGAAAGAATTCTTCTATCTTAAGCAAAAAAGTTGAAAGTGATATTGATTTTTCTGACTATTTTGGTTTGGATGTAAATTTAAAGGGTAAAGAAAATAGCTGGGATATTGAATCTAATAGTCAGCTTAATAGCCTAAATAGTGAAAGGTTTGATCAGGCATTAAGATCTAAGTTGACTTTAAAAAAAAGAATCAATTTAAATCTAGAAAAGGATTCTAATTTTAATTTAATTAAAAATGCTGATTCACAAGCATTTATTGGATTTGAAGAAGAAAATTATTCATCCTCTCTATCAAGTGGAAAAATAGATTTGAATTCAACAGATACATATTCAGAAAAAAATAAAAGTTTATTTAATAATTTTTTAGATTTTCAATTTTATGGCACATATAGAGAAAAAGTTATAAAGGATTTTGCTAATGAAGAACTTCATTTTGCAAGTGGATTTAATGTATCTAATAAAAAATCTTGGTTAATTAATGATACAGAATCAAATTTAGCTTTGATTTATGATGTTGGATACTTTAAATCTGAAAGAACCGGTGCAAGAGAATTTACTGACTCATTCAGAAACTCTTTAGTTGCCCAATATAATTATGAATTTCCATTATGGAAGAAAATTTCTTTTGACCCAACAATTGATAAAAGTTATAGATTTACACCTAAGGTTATAGATCAATCTTTAACATGGTCTACAGGTCTACAATCAGGTTTGTTTTTATATAGTGAAGGATCCAGTCAAAGTTCTTTGAAGTTTAAGACCGGCCCTGCATTAACATTGGGTAGTTTTAAGAAAAAGTTTTTTGATTATACTAGTATAAGTGCAAAATATTCTTATCTTTTAAAAGGCGGAGAAAGTCCTTTCAAGTTTGATAATCTTAATAAAGATCCAAGAATTAACTTTAATTTTAAGCAACAAGTATATGGCCCATTAGTATTCACTTATGAAAATACATACAATTTAAATAAGGGGACTCATCATAATGAAATATATGCTCTAGATTTCAATAGAAGAGCATATTCTTTAGGGGCTTTTTATAATACTACAGATGAAAGTGTAGGTATAAGATTCAATATCTATAACTTTGATTATTCTGGGTTAAGTCCCAAATTTTAACTTATAGTTATTCTCAATTAAAGATATGCCTATTATTTTGGTGATAGCTTAGCTGTTAGAGTAACTGCATTGCGCTGAGTTGAAAAAGGGTTTAAGTCCACTTTGATCACTCAGGATTTTCTCCAATATGAACAATCATAATTGATAGATTTCTCCCTTTTAATATCGTTTATTTTATTTCCTAGAAAAATGAATAATAAAAAAGAATTAAGATTTAAACTTTTTCATTTTTTCATAGAAGCCAATTAAATTAAAACTATTTTTTAATAATTTGAGAGGATTTTAATTAAAGTTGAAATCTTGAAATCATCGAATTCATCATCTATCTCACTTATCTTTTGATTAACCTCCTTTTCTAAATGAAAAAGAAAAGTCATAGCATCCAAAGAATCTAAAATACCCTCTTCAATTAAATTAGTATCTTCTTTTAAGAAATTATCCTCTATTTTAACTTCAGCTGAAATAAGAGCTTTTTTGATTAGGGCAACTGATTGTGAAGCATTCATAGTCAAATTCATTCAATTCAAATATGTTAGTATAAAAAACTTAAGTAAGAAAGTAAAAATAAATATGGTTAAGAATTCTTCAATTGCTGTAATTGGCTCAGGTATTTCAGGATTATGTAGTTCAATATTCTTAAGCAAGCTATTTAAAATTAAAGTTGACATTTATACAGAATCATTCTTGGGTAAAAGTTCCTCTATTATGGCGCAAAGTGGCTTTAGAGCGGGAAAAGGTATTAAAGGAGAAGTGATTTTTAATAGTAAACTTGAAGATAATTTTCAAATTTATTTTGAGGATTGGCTTATATCTTTATTTAAATATTTACCTGAGGCACTTAGCTTATTAAATATAGATTTATCGACTATGAAAGTATCAAATAATCATATTGATAATCTAAACGGACTACCAATGTATTCATTAAATCAAAAAAATATTGGCATTGAACTTGTTAAGCATCTAATAAAAGAAATTAAAAAAGAAGAATTGATATCAGTTTTTGAAAATACTATTGTAAATTTTGAAAATAATCAAAATTCAAGTCAAAATAAATCGTTTTTTGCAAATAATTCTATGGGCCAAAAATATAAAATTAAAAATAACTACGCTATTCTGGCTATAGGTGGAGATATAGGTAGTCAAATATATGATTCTTCTTCAAATATGAAATATAAAAACTATGAAATGCATAATATATTATTTGATAATATCAATCATAGAAAAGTTCAATTCCACCCATTTGGATTAAAAAAGGGTAAAAATTATGGTCCAATAAAATGTTTGCCTGAAATTTTAGCAAAAAATGGATCCTTGGTTTATGGGAGGAATAAAGAGAAGATTTCTATAAATAGTTTCAATTCAAGGCAAGATTGCGTAACTTGGATGAAGAGTGTAAAAGAAAACATTTACCTTATCCCTTCTGAAAAGAATAGTGAAATTATAAGGAAGAGATTTAAAACTTATTTAATAAATGTGGAATCATTTGGACTAGTTCTCGAAGTTTTTCCTGTAGCGCATTATTTATTATCAACTAAAAAAGAAATAAATAATAATAATTTCTTAAGAGTTGGAGAATGTAAAACTAATGGTTTTAAATTAGATAGGCCTGCCGGGATGGGAATTACACAATCTATTTTGACTTCTTTTGATGCCGCTTCTGAATTCGCTAAAAAATATCAGAACTAATAAACGCAATTTTCCATATCAATAAGCCTTCCACAAAGTTTCTAGTTACATAAAACCCATAATACATATCGGTCTCAAAGAAAAGCTAATTTAAAAACTTTTTCAGTAAAATAGACCTTTTTTAACTGACTAAAAAAACTACCGCATCCAATAGGAAATTTGATTATTTCATCAATTCAGATTTTCTAAAACTTAATCTAAAAGAAACTTCTTTGCCTCAGCTTTTAAATAAGATAAATCTATTTTTTTTTCAAATATCTTTTTAGAAGATGATTTTATTGATGTTTTTGTTTCTTTTATATATTCAGGCAAATTTTCAGGATTAGCCGATCCAATTTCACTTCTCCTAGACAAAATGTATTTTGGATTAGTCAATTTGTCAAAGTCTTCTTTTTTTAAAGAGGGTAAACCTTTTGAGTTCAAAATAAAATTTAGGGAGGATGCATCTAATTCTTTTCTTTTAGATTCAATATATGTAATCGTTTCACTTAAAATCTTATGAGCTTCTCTATCAGTAATTTCATATTTAAGAAGCAGTTCCTGCGATATATCAGCTGTATAAATATTTTTGTTGTATGCTAATTTATTAGACTCTTTCTCATTAATCCTAAACAGCAATATAACATCACGGAGCATACTTATATTATTTTTAAGTGCTTCAATATCACTTGGTAACTCTTTATAGAAAACATGTCTTGAATCAGGATATCCGCTACTCTTTGCTAATGAGGATAAATAAAGATTAGATTTTGAAGAGATTTCTAAGAATTTCCCTCTACATATTGATAATTGATAAGGATTTTTTTTATGAGGCATTATCACACTTATCCTAGAATGCTTATCGGCACACTGGATAATCTTAAATCCATCATTAGATAAACTTAAAAAGTCTTCAGTCATTTTACAAAGCATTCCTGAAAACAAACTTATCCAATTAGAAATTGAACAAAAACTATCACTTGCCCAAGTGGCATCTTTGGTATTTTGAATTAATCCATTAAATCCTAATAATTTTGAATGGTATATTCTATCTAAACCAAACATAGTTCCATTAGAGCTGCCTGCTCCAGCTGGTGACATATCTAAAATTTCATATATAGATAACATTAATTTCATTTGTCTATCCAAGCCACCTAAATAGCTGCTTAGAAAATGTCCAAATGATGATGGTTGAGTGCTATGCCAATATGTAAAATCAGAAAATAAAATTTCATTAGTCTGTATAGATTTTTCCCCTATTACTTCAGCTAATAAATTTATTTCTTCTGATAGTAAGATTAATTTTTCTTTAAGTAGTAATGTAAAGGAGATGTTAGTGGATTCTCTACGAGGACGACCACAATTTATTAACTCAGCATCAATTCCCAACTCATTATTATTTCTTAATCTTTTTAATCTGTTACTAAAAAAATCACCATTCTTTCCAGAATAAGAGGATGCAAAATTTGGTCTATCATTAATTTCCTTATTAAGGTAGTTTATTGTTTTAATAATTTTATTTTTTTTATAAACTTTTGATTTTTCGAGACACAGTAAATGAGCAAGGTCTCCTATTGAAAATAAATATTCAAAATCTCCAAATAAATCAATTTCATCTTGATAAACCGTTGAAGATAATTGTTCTGTATGTCTTTCTGATAGTCTTGTACCAAGCCCTAAAATATTCTCACTCATATATATATATATTGGTTTATGTATTAACTAAACAATATACCAACTACATGGTAAGTTTTACAATTAAGTAAAATAATTAAACTAATACCGATGGAAATTAATTTTAATTCTTTGAGTAAAGAAAATAACCAAGAGGTATATATAAATTCTTTTAAAAAAATATTTTTGAAAAATTTTTTTGATAAAAATATATTAGTCGTTAATGCGCATGAGAAAATTATTTTGTGTATGTTAGAAAACTGCTTCAGAAATAATTCAGGCTTAAGTATCCTTCAATATAATCCGCAAGAATCTTCATTAGATCAAATAATTCAGAAAAATAAATTTAAATACCTTCTTTTACCAAAATCTTACTTTTTAAATATTTCTATTAATTACTCAAAAGTTTTATCTTTTAATGTTTTTGAAACTGAATATGAATTTATTGAAATTAAAAATAATCAAGAATTTACAGAATTTTCTAAATCAATTGTTTTATTTACTTCTGGTAGCTCTGGAGAAAGAAAACCAGTAATTATAAGTCACAAATCTATGATTGCTTGCGCAAATTTCATGTCTAAAAAAATGAAAATTGTAAAATCAGATTTAGAAATTATTTATGCTCAATTAGATCATGCATTCGCTTTAGGAAGAATAATTTCATGCGCTTTATGTGATGCCTCATTTTTATTTTTCAACAGCAAGAAATTACTTAAACCTTCTACGATTGAGAGATTTATGGATTTAGAGGGACTTAGTGGAATCTCTTGTATGCCCTCTGTTCTATATGGAATTCTTTCAAATAATAGTTATTCTGATTATTTTTCAAAAAAATTAAAATATGTACAAATTGGAGCTATGTTTTTACCTTCGAATAAAAAAATTGAAATAGTAAAAAAACTTCCAAATACAAAGATATTCGCTCATTATGGAATGACAGAATACATGCGGGCTACATTCTATGAAATATCAAGTAATTTAAATAAAAGTAATTCTGAGGGTAAACCTTCAAGTGGAACTATTATAAAAATAGATAAAATAGCTAATGAATTAGAAAAAGAAGAAGATTTTCAAAATAATAATAAAGATAAAAATTTGATAGGTGAAATTCTTTTAAAAGGACCACATCTTGCTGATGGGTACATTGATAAAAATGAATGGAATAAAAAATTAACTGATGATGGTTTCTTTAAGACTGGAGATATAGGTTACCTTGATGAAAATGGGTACTTAATTCATAAAGGTAGAAAAGATAACATATTCAATTTTCAAGGTAAATTGTTCAGCTCAACTTCCCTTCAAGAAAAAATAGAAAAAAAATTTAAAAGACTCGAAGGAAAAATTGCAATTATTCCTCATAGAGCAAAAAATAGTATAAGGGATACAGAAATTATGGTTTTTGTATCAAATAATGAAGGAATAGATCAAGACATTATTTCTGAAAAAGATATTAAGAAATTCTTTTTAGAGTTTGGATTGAGAATTACAATTTTTCAATTAGATTCTGATTTGCCTTTATCTGCAAATGGAAAAATTGCCTACGGTAAGTTGAGACAATATCTTAAAGAAAAATAAGAAATAGGAAGGAAATCAAATGATATGAATACTACACATTAACAATTAACTAAATTTTAATAAGCATATTTTTTGCAAGAATGCTAAAAAATAAGTTGCTCTTATCAAAAAAGCTCTTTTTGCAGCTGAAGTCAATATTGATGATATTCCCTTAGACGAAGATACTGATTTAATTGAAGAGGGAATTTTGGATTCTTTAAATACTATGAATTTTCTTTTTCATCTAGAAAAGGAGGTGAATCAAAAAATAAATGAGATTGACAATCAATTCGATGATTTCAAAATTTCTACTTTGATTAAAATCCTTTCAAATTATAAAAAATATTTCCCAATTTTTTACTCAACAAGATATTTTATAAATCTGCAGTTTGCTAATTATTAAATTTTTTAAATAATTGAGGATATCTTTCCTTATAGTTATTACCAAAATATATTTAATATCTAACTTTAATTTTATAATTATTCAAAGATATTAGATTAATAGATACCACATCGATCTTTATACGTTTTCTTAAACACTTTCAAAGCCTCATTGAAGTCTAAACCCTTATGGAATTTTTTAATTTCAACTCTTTTAAAATATCTATTAAACCAATTATCTTTGCGAAGACCCTTAACGACAAACTTATTGCTTTTATTTTTTTTGATTAATAAATCACCATTTAAATTAGGACATTTTAATCTGAAAGGTAGATCTTCATCAGAAATATCTACAACTTTATTAGCAATTAAAATTTGATCATTAAAGTCAGACCCTAGTTTGTTTATTACTTGTGTGGCTTGAATTTTTTTGGGTGATAAATTTTCTGCAACTGATAAACTTGGTATTAATGTAAAAGCTAATGCACCAGAAAGAACTAAAGATTTCTTCATTAAAATTTATAAAATAATGATAGATTTATTACCTAAATATAAATTAAAATTATTAGATGGTCCAACATTCTATTTATTAAATAATTAAACTTTGTGATATCGCAAATATTTTGATCTAATTATTAGCCAAACCAATTATCCATTCTTTGAAGTGAAATTTTCTTACTTTTACAAACTTATTTTTTGATAAGTTAAATGCATGTTCTGAATTATAATCCCAATTCCATTTATTGATATTTTTAAAGATACTATCTTTTTCCCTCTTTATTAAAGATTCTTTAATTACCCAATACTCCAGGAGTTTTATACTTTTTTCTTTAGAGTCTTTAATACCTGAAAAAAATTTAACCTCTTCAGGAGTAAAAATTTTATTTGATATTAAATTCAAGTTTATTTTTCTGTCTCTTCTTTCTATATCAATACCAATATTATTTGTCGACCATCCAACAATAATAGCATCAACACAATGACTTAGACTGACAAAACCATATTCCTCAGGAAGTATTGGTGGTTTTGATGGTGGAGCATCTAGAGGTATATCGATTGGCTTTATTTCAAATATCCTAGAAAGAGCAATTCGCATACAAGTTCTTGAGTAAGTATAAAGTCTCTTTCTTTTTTCTGATAAATAATTACAGTATTTTTGCTCTGTTTGAGAGATAAGTATTTGATTAAATGTATTTGGGTAAAAAAAAATTTTCAAATTTTCTTCATCAAGAAAACTCAATCCAAATTTCTCATTTTTCTGCAGATTATTCACTTTTTTTATTTAATATCATTCAAAGTGAAAGAATCTCTTTAGCAAGCCACTCTGAATAAGGATATCTACCATACAAATTAAAATGTCTAATGTCTGCAAAGTTTTCAATTTTATTGAGATTCTCAAAAAACGCTTCGGATGGATAAATAAATTCAGGATAAAGTTCTTTGATTTTAGTAAGTTCTCTTTTAGAAGGATACCTATCATATATCCTTGGTAATCTTGTAATAATAAGTTTACTATTATACTTTTGAGTTAATTTTCTAATTTCATCCATTAACTGTAAATCTAGTAATGCATTCTCTGAAATTCCTAGATCAGCATTTGTATAATCTAGCCCAGGTATCCCAAAAGAAAAGGTTCTTGCGAATCTTCCTGCACTAGTATGTTCAGGGCCAGATTTTGAATATTGTATATTTTTTAATTTTTGTAATTTATGCCAACTTTTTTTTATTTTTTTTTAAATCTCCTTTTTTTAAATAATTTTTATTATCTTCATTAATGAATGGCTTTATTTCTAAATTTTTTATTCCTATTGCAGTTGCTCTTGAACCATAATCTTTTTGCCAGCAAACATCCCCTAACCATAAACCACTACGAATATTTTTTGATAGAAATTTTTTATATAAATAAACATAACTCTCACCAACTGATCTATTTAAAACATAAAGAAATCTCTGAGCAGTAATAAATGATGTTAGATATCTTGGCAAATTAAAGCTTTCAGAATATAACTTAGGCTCATTTAAAAATAAAGTTCTTGAAAATGGATGCCTAAGTTTAGAGGACTCTTTTTTTAATGTGTTTATTCTACGATTAATTTTAAATTCATTTTTTCTATTATAATTAGCTATTGAAAAGTAATGTTTATTAATTGTTTCTTTTACTTCATTTTCTGCGATCTTAATATCTTTTGTAGTTCCAGTTCCATATATATCGATAAAATATTTATTCACAAACTGATTTAAATTTTTTTCAGAATTAATTTTTTCCCTTATATTTACTAAAGAATCATAGTAAATTTTAGGAGTATTTAAATCCATTACGACATATTTAGGACGTAAACCTATACTGTAAATATTTTCTAATAATGAAAATGCTCTATAGTAACTTCTTCCTGGAGAACCTAAATTTATCGATTTACCCTTTTCATT
>MDTE01018736.1_pt1 | contig 10324 bp, 7 predicted proteins | sample 811231 | NCBI WGS metagenome assembly MDTE01 (sample SAMN05326651, study PRJNA326480) | marine metagenome | isolation source: seawater | place: Indian Ocean: Red Sea | collected 2010 | reverse complement strand
ATTGCAGACAGTTTATCCAGGTAATTGGAGAAGAGAGATATATGATAAGTATTAATCTTGGACATGCGTTCTATCAATACTGGATTGTTATTGTGATGAGAAAGCGGGTGGTGCGCATCAGGCACTCCGATCTGCGGATAAGGTCGCGGACTCTGTTCTTTGCTCATCATAAAAGTAATGACACGAGTTAAATCTGTTTGTAAGGCCAACACCTGAAGATCCTGCATGATTTCCATGTGATCTTCGAAAACAGGAGGAACGCCTTCAGGTTGTTCTAACTCCGGTAAATCCATGTCGATCTGCTCTTCAGCTTTTTGAATACGTCGCTCAATATTGCGTACAGATTCTGTGTAGCTGTTTACCAGATGACGATCTTCATAACCCAGTTCCTGTTCCAGGCTTGATAGTTTATCCATAACAGCATCGAGGATACTGGATTGTTGTCGCAGTCTTAATTCACGGGATTCTTTTGCGGTGGAGCCGCTGTCGCCAAACATACGCTCAAATAATGAACGAGGATTATATTCGGTCGGTAATGGTTCCGTTTTGCCACGCCACGAAAGAGTATGGGTATAAACGCAGCTTAAATTCACTGTGCAGGCACCAGCGAGTGCCGGAGCATCCATAGACAATTCTAAAGACGAAAGCTGAGTTTCTTTACCTAGTTCGTTTGCCAGCAGTTGGTCGATGGAAATATCTGCAAGAATTTCTACTTCGGTTCTGCCGCCACGGGTAATGCCTGTAAGGAATGAACCGCCAGCACCAGCATGGGCAATGTTCCAGTTTGCCTTTAAGCCGCCGATTAAACGCATCTTGTCTTTGTAATTTGAAAGAGGGGCAAGCACTGGGGTTAGTTCGTAGTCGCGACCAGTTTTTTCTGGCGTCCAGTATTCCATTGCCATGCCATTCGGAATGTACACAGTCTGGAAGCGATGAATTGGCGCAGAAGTATTAGCGAAAGCTGGTGTCATTGCGTCCAGCATGGGTAAGGCGAGAGCAGCACCGGCGCCCTGGAGTAAGGCGCGTCGAGATATCGCTTTCCCGGTATTAATGTTTACCGCTCTAGCAATCTGTTTTTGTTTCACCTTTTGAACCGTCATTCTCAATCCCTCTTGGGAATATCAGATTAAATACTACACGGAAACCGCCTCAAAATCAGGATATTGGGCCTAATTTTGAGCATTCGCCGCAGCTATATTAACTTCTGAGTTACTTTTATCTATCTGGGCCATTTGCACTGGCGCGATACTGGTCTTAAACGCTAGGCTATTCGCAATGCCTAATATGATTGCTGACCAGCTGTAATCATAATCAGCCGCATCTCTTACGATCTGCCGCACAATAGGTTGATCGTAATATTCGACTCTTCTACCTAAAGCATAGGTCATCAGCTTTTCAGTTAAGGTGTGGGCAAATCGATCGGGTCTGTCCATCATCCAGCTGCGTAAGTCGACAAAGCCGGCGAATTCAACACCACCAGGATAATTACCATTGGGATCCACCGGATTTCCGGCCTCGTCAAAATTTCGCCATGCGCCAATCACATCAAAGTTTTCTAACGCGAACCCTAATGGATCGATAACCACATGGCAGGAAGCGCAGACAGGGTCTTCACGGTGTTGTGCTAAACGATCGCGAATAGAAGCAGGAATTTCGCCAGCTTCAGCTTCAGGAAGAATAGGTACATTTGGCGGCGGTGGCGGTGGTGGAGTTCCTAATAAATTATCCAGCAACCATTTACCTCTTAATACCGGTGATGTTCTGCCAGGATACGAAGTTACGGTTAGCAAAGCGCCATGGGCTAACAGGCCACCTCGTTGTTGGGTATTCGGCAATGACGCTTTCCGGAAACGACTGCCGTAAACATCTTGTACGCCGTAGTGCTGAGCTAATCTTTCATTAACAAATGTGTAATCGGCATTAAGTAACTCCGTGACCGGTGCATCAGTCTTAATGGTTTCACCGACAAACATTTCAGTTTCTGTTTCGAAGGCCTCGATGAGACTTACGTCATATTGAGGAAACAATACCGTATTGATGTTTACTTCTTCTAGTCGGCGAAGGTTTAACCATTGAGCAGCAAAATCTTCGACTAAAGTGTTCACTCCGCGTTCATCAGCGATCATGCGTCGAACTTGTCGTTCATAAACTACCGGATCACTGAGCCGTCCTGCTTCTGCTAGTTGGAGTAGTTCTTCATCGGGAGCAGTACTCCATAGGAAGAACGAAAGTCTCGAAGCCAGCTCGGTGTCACTTAGCTCAAAGGTTTCTCCTGCTGCGAGATTGGCAGGAGTTTGATAGGAGCGAATCAAAAAATCTGGATCGCTGAGAATAAATTCCAATGCGAATTGTATGCCGGTATCGAAACTTCCACCTTGTTCGCGACCCACTTTGAAAAACTCTTGAAGCAGTTTTGAATCATCTTCGGCAATATTTCTGCGGTAAGCCTGTCGCGCCATGCGTGTTAGAATTTCATCTGCACAGGCCGCTTCTTCAGATAAATCTTCTGGATAGCAGGAAAAAATAAGTTGGCGGCTAGGCGAGTCACCAAAGTTTGCTGTATTGGTATAAGGACCGCCTATCTCAATAGCATGAACTTTTTGATAGGCAAGATACGCTTCGGAGTTAGCCGGTAGTCTACCTCCTTGTCGTGGCTGAGGAATCTCCTCCTCTTCCACTTGCTGCCTTACATAGGAAGCGGTTACGGAATGAGGGCCAGCAGTTACTGGAATAGTGACTTCAAGTCCCTGAGTTCCCTCGTACAGCATGTATTGTTCCCAATCGATACTTCCAGGCTCGCCGGTTCCACTAAAACTTAATGGAGTGGGGGTGCCCGGCGCATCACCACCAATAGTAAATCTTTCCAGCAAAACTCCATCTAAACGCACGTCGAGAATTTGCGCCCAACCCAACCCTTTAACGTAGTCTTGATAATTCGTTTCCAGATCAATCTTGATGGTGTACTCGCCATCAACAGGAAAATGATGGGTTACCGAAACACCACCGCGAGAACCAAAAGGCATGTCTTCGTTTTGGCGCCAGTCCTGACTCATATAAAGTGGGATTTCGTATGTTGCGACGCTGGGGCTTAACGGCGGTAAGCCAGTCGCTAATCGGGTTACTTGTCTTGCCACTGACATGTATCGTTCCATGTGTGCGGTAGTGAACGGTAAAGATTCAGCGATATTATCGAAACTGCCATCGGCAGTTGGATCCCCCGGCAGTAATTCCATGATGTCTGCATCAAGCCCCAACAATTCATTGATGGAATTGTTGTACTCGTAACGATTCATTCGATGCAATGGAGTTACACGGCCAGGATTTGGGTTCGCCGCCCACGAGTTATCTAATTCAGCCTCCAGCCATTCGGCGATCACGCTGTAAGTTTCGAAATCAGGGCGAGGCATTCCTGCCGGCGGCATCATATGGGCGCGCAGTTTTTTTACTATTTTTTCCAGTGTTTCAGCATGGGTAGCAATGCGAGTAAAGTCCACACTTTGTAAAGAGAGGCCAGAAGTGGCCAGCGCGTCGTTGTGGCAAGCAAGGCAATACTGGTTTACCACCTGCTGCATATCGTTGGCGCCAAATGCTTCTTGCGCGGAAGCTGGCTGACTAAGAAAAGGGTTGGAATCTGAGAGCCCAATCACCGCTGCAGCCAGGACTGAAATCGCCAGGCTGGATCCGATCCAATTCTTCCTGATTGGTTTCATGTAGGCTCCGCTAATTGAGGCTCAAAATGCACCGCTTTTCAATAACTTATATATCGGCAACAACAGCACATTTTGTGTTTATTTAACCGAAAAACACTACCTTAGGAATGGCTATTCTGCAATAAATAAAAAGAAACAAAGCGTAACGAGGCTCATGTCGTTTAAGGTACCGGAGCCATCCACATTTTTGACTGCACAGTACTGCCTTGATAGGCACCTCCACCGATATACATTATGCCATCGATTATGCCCGCAGCAGGAGAGGAAAGAGGGTTGGGGAGCTCGCCAACTTTTTGCCATTGGCTCCCCGGAGCTAACGTCAGAATATCCGGATCTTGAGCTTTGCTTCCTCCCATTGGAGTGGTGTGGCCGCCGATCATCCAGATCTTGTTGTCATGGACGAAGGTCGCACCTTCCGCATGGGAATGACCTTTGGGAAGTGGCGGCCCGTTACTCCAGGAGTTAGTTTCTGGATCAAATATGTCGACCCGCGCCTGATCCAGTTGTTGGCTGTCGTGATTGAACTGACCACCAATTGCGTAAATCTTTCCTTGAAACGTGACAGTTGAAAATTGATTGCGTGGTGTTGGCATTGGAGTAGTTGCTTGCCACCCACCATTGCCGTTTGCCAGGTCCTCAAGATTTAACACCCAATGATCCGGCGAATCTGTGTCGCGGTCGGATATTAAGCCACCAAAATAATGCAGCTCTCGGTCAACGATCGCTAGTCCACCACCTGCTCTAGGTTCAGGTAACAGTGGAGCGGCTGTGTAACGATCTAAATCCACATCGTAATTCCACACCTCGGCAATGGCATGGCCTGGATAACCATCTTTAAATCCACCGGCAAACCATACCGTGCGCCCATCCAAGACCATATTCATATGGGTGATTGCGCTGGGGAGTTCCTGAATAGAGGTCCAGCTACCACTAGTAGGATCAAAAACGTCTGATCTTTTGCTGGAAATAACACCGGATTTGTAGCCGCCGAACAAAAACAACTTATTATCTAAATTAATCACACCGGGTTCCCACTTACCTTCCGGCATGTCAGGAAGCGCAATCCATTCATCGGCTTCTTGGGCAAATAGCGTTGAGATTAGAGATGAGATTATAAGGCAACTGATAATCCAGGGCTGTTTCATTATTATTCTCCGAATTCCCGTGCTTAGGGTTTCAGAGTATCACTAATTATTGAGCTAAAATACATTGTTGGAGCTTAATGATTTACTTGATACAGTAAGATCAGTATAAAACTCAGTTAGATTAGTTTTGCTTCTGACCTACGATCAATACCATATAGGAAATGTTATGAAATTGACAATCATCAGATTTGCCTTAAGCATTTCTGTTCTAATTTATTCAGTTTCAGGTTTCGCGCAAACTGAAAGTCGCAGCTTTGTCGACGTCACAAGCACTTATTCCGTAATACCCAATTTGATCTATCAGCGAGCTGGTGGGGTTGATTTAAAACTCGATGTTTATCGTCCGCGGGACGTTGATGGTGCGAATAAAACACTCATACATATTCATGGTGGTGGTTGGACTAACGGTAGCAAAGAGGCCTCGTCAGTAAATTTTCTTCCTTATTTGGAAATGGGATGGACAATCGTAAACGTCGCCTACCGATTAGCTGATGTTGCCCATGCCCCGGGTGCGGTTGAAGATACTCGTTGTGCATTGCGTTGGATTTATCGTAATGCGGATCGCTATGGTTTCGACAAAAAAAATATCGTTTTGACCGGAAACTCCGCAGGTGGTCATCTGGCATTAATTACTGGGATGCTAACTTCCGATGTTGGAATGGAGCGTCAATGCCCCGGGGATAGAATGCGCAGTACCTGGGATATCGGGCCAACTAACATGGAAACTTTGCAAGTCGCTGCCATTGTTAACTGGTATGGAATTACTAATGTCACTGACCTGTTAAATAATGGGCCCGGCACTTCAGGCAACTTCACTGAAGCCTGGATTGGGTCTTCTCCTAATCGAGTCGCGACAGCAGCGCGTGTTTCTCCCATAAATCATGTGCGGGAAAATCTGCCTCCCATAATCACTATTCATGGTGACGTGGACACTATTGTTCCTCACTCCCAAGGGGTGCTGTTACATGAAGCCCTCAATCGTGCGGGAGTGCCGAATGAGCTCATTACCATTCAAGGTGGTGGTCATGGCGGATTTAGCGCGACACAGATGGCGAACATATATGATGAGATCCGAGATTTCCTCAAGGAGCACGAAGTAGGAAACTAAGCGCTATGATCTGTTGCACAATAGGCGCACCTCGTGCACTTATGAGAAAGAAGTTTCGAACTCGAAAGCAGTTGAATGGGCCTTCTTGGTGTCGATCTTAAAGAACTCGAATTAGGGATTGCGCAACTATGCTAAGGTTTAACTGCTAACCTTATCGGCTGCACCGTAATGTCCTGCCATACCCCTTCAGTCACATAAGGATCATTAGCTAGCCATTCATCTAAATCTGTGCGGCTTTCAAATTCTACACAGAGTGTTGACCCAATCATTTCATCATTCTCATCGAGAATTGCGGCACCAACTATAATATTGCCTGCTTCTTTTAATTCTTGCGCATCAGCTAAGTGCGAAGGCCTGGCGGCTGCTCTGCGGTTCTTGGCTTCTTTGTCTTTGCCGTCATAAGCTACTACTAAAAATTGCATAACATTTTTCCTCGGATAAGCTGTTAGTTATTACAATATATTTTGATTGCGGTGATCGCCGAACTTTGGTCGTACTACGTTTTTAAGGGGAATATTCATACCGCCAGTTTCTTCTAGCCAAGTATAAATATCCGTTGCAAACGCTTCTATTCTTTCTTGGTGGCCTGGAGAATCAATTAGATTCTGCATCTCATTGGGATCATTTTCTAAATCATAAAACTCATTCGTATCCCAGATACCGTGATAACGAATATACTTGTATCGATCAGTGCGTACACCAAACATGGTTGGCGTTTGGGGAAAATCCATCTCCCAGTAATACTCATAGAAAATTCGATCTCGCCAGGGAACCTCTTCTTGTGCAAACAATGGGGCGAACGACATGCCTTGCATATGCTCTGGTACTTGCAGTCCTGCAGCTTCCAAGATTGTCGGTGCAATGTCTATGTTTTGTACTAAGGATTCTATGGTAGCCCCCCCTTTCAATTCGGTCGGTAAGCGAACTAATAGTGGAACCTTTGCTGACTCCTCATAGAAATGACGCTTATCGATTAAGCCGTGTTCGCCAAACGAAAAGCCGTTATCTCCCATGTATATTACTAAGGTGTCTTCAGCTAAACCATTTGTATCGAGAAAGTCTAAGACGACCCCAACGCTGTCATCGATACCCATTAAGGTTTCAGTGTAGCGATGGAAGAAATCTTCGAAGTTAGTCCTGCCATGATACATATAGTCCACGCCATGCCAGGATTCTCTCTGGTTTTTCACCCAATCCGGGATGCGATTATCCCCATAGTATTCACGGCCTCGGGCCGGATCTCCGTCGCTACTGCCACTTGGTAGAGTAGTCTCTCCATATAAAGGTGTTTCATAAGAGGGTGGATAGATAACTTCTTCTTCCTCATAGCTCCCCAAGTGCCTTTGCGCGGGAGAGAATTGACTGTGTACAGCTTTGTGGGACAAATACATAAAGAAGGGTTGGTTATTATTGCGTTGTTCTAACCACTCAACTGCGTGATCTGTTAGAAGGTCGGTAATGTAAATGTCTTCACCATAAGTATGCCTTTCACCGTTTATATTTAGGGTGGGCGCGTAATAAACACCTTGTCCGCGAAAACTTTCCCAGTGATCGAATCCTGGTTGAGGTTCATCGCTGTGGTTGCCCATGTGCCACTTCCCGAAATACCCAGTTTGGTAACCAGCCTGTTGAAGATACTGGGGAAAGAAAGTGAGGTTTCCGGGATCCGGTGCTGCATTGTCCACAACAGTGTGCGTATGAGAATACAAACCGGTTAGGATCGAAGCCCGGGAAGGTGAACAAAGCGATGTAGTCACATAGGCATTAGGAAAATAGGCGCCTTCATTGGCCAGACGGTCTAGGTTGGGGGTTTGCAGCCAGGGAACTTTGCCGGTAAAGCCCATGAAATCGAATCGGTGATCATCGGTGAGTATGAAGATGACATTCTTCGGTTTAGAACCAGCGATTGTTTTGAGTCGGAGGGATTCTTCCTCAGTATCACAAGCACTGAGCGTGAATAATCCAATCAAGGTAATGCATAGTGACATTTTCATTGGTCGCCTACTAATTTGGTAAGAATCTAGACAGAGAGCTGCTGATAGATTTCTAGAAAAACTGGAATTAGCGATCCTATCAACAGTGTTGCCATGCTTATATTAAAGATTCTCACATAGGAGGGCTTCAGCAAAATAGTTTTCAGTGAGGCACCAAACCACAACCACAGCAAAGTGCAGGGAGAACCGAAAATCATGAATAGTGATGCAATAGTCAAAACCTGGAATACATAACTGTCCGAGATGACGGTGTAAGTCACTGTCGCGCCAACCGCCAGTACCCATGCTTTAGGATTGACCCACTGAAATGCAGCTGCCTGCAGGAAGGTAAAGGGCTTGCCTCTAGTTTCATTGAATTCTGATATCGGAGTGGATGCTATACGCCAGGCTAAATAGCTGAGATAGGCTGCTCCGGCACACTTGAGGATTACATGCAGAACAGGAAACTGTTCAAAGAGTCCGGCAATCCCGAGCCCAACTGCAACGATCATGGCAGGAAATCCTAAACAGATCCCAAAATAGTGCCTCATGCTATGACGTATACCGTAATTAAGCCCAGAGGCCATAATTAAGGTATTATTGGGGCCAGGTGTCACACAGGTGCTAATTACAAATACAATAATTGCCAGATATTCCATGATCAATTGATAGCGTACCGCAAAGATTTGAAAGCAGCGGATTCTACTATGAATTTGCAGCCTGAGCGTAACTTAATTCTGGTAAGCAGAATCATGAGTCATTAGACTGCCCACATGCTAATAATCGCACTTACACCGATATTCGTAATTATATTTGTAGGTTTCTGCCTTTCTCGCGTTCCTCTTTTTGGCCAATCTATTTGGGAGCACATAGAAAAGCTCACCTACTATCTATTCTTTCCCGCTTTGTTAGTCCTTCGCCTGTCTGAATCTAGAATTGACTGGTCTGAACTTGGATATATAGCACTTGTTATTGGGCTCGCTTTGTTCGTTGTCACTGCGTTAATTGCAGCGTTTCACAAATTCATAGCTTCAGACCTTGCCACCCTGAGTTCTATTTATCAGGGAACTATTCGCTTTAATACCTATATTGGTCTGGCTTTGTTGGAGGCTCTTTATGGCAGTCGAGGAATAACAATGGCTGTGCTGGTAATTGCGATATTCATACCTTTCGTGAATATATTGAGTGTTGTTTCGCTAGGTCTTCAGGGCAGCAAAGGCGCAAAGCGAATTTTTGTAGTAATAGGTGCGGTTGTCACCAACCCCTTAGTCATCGCCTGTTTAATAGGCCTTGGCATATCTTATACAGGATTCAATATTCCTAATTTGGCGCGGGATTCCTTAGACATACTCAGCCAACCGGTCTTGCCTTTAGGGTTGTTGGCGGTAGGCGCAGGGATTCGATTTGGCACGATTGGTGAACAAAGATTGCATTTATGTGTCGCAGTAGTAAACAAGCAGGTTGTTTTCCCTGGCATAGTATTGGCAGCTTGTTTGTTGTTGGAAATAGATGGACTGCTGGGTTATTCAATAGTTTTGCTGTCTTGCTTACCATCCCCTCCTAGCGCATACATTCTGGCCAGGCAGTTAGATGGAAATGTAAGTTTAATGGCGAATATTATTACGGTGCAGACTCTGACAGCTTTTTTAATGATTCCAGTTTGGATAGAACTGGTGGGAAGATTTTTGTAAATATCTTTCGATCAAAAGAACTTCATGCAATAGACGATAAAAAGCTAATAAAATAAAAAACAAGAATCACGTATGGAAAAAGGATTTCAGATTTGAATTCTAGTCATCAGCCAGTAACCATTTACAAACCGAAAAAGATCTTGCAAGGTGCAAACTTATACTCACCTAACTCAATTCTCGTTGCTGAGCTGGATCCCAGTGTTAGTTGCAAACCTGTAGATAAGCAGTTCTCTGAAAGGGCCCTGCAAATCCTCAATGCACATCGTTCGGCAGAAGCTAAAGCTAATATCAATGCGATACCACCCTTGCCGCCTTCGCTAGCCACCAACACTTTTGCAGAAGTTCTAAACTATCTCGCGTTAACCTTTCAGCGCTGGGGTGGACTACCGGTAACTTTTGCCAAGGTTTTAGCAAAAACCGAAAATGCCCAAGGAGAGCATATAGCTTTTGAGAGTCGGCTGGACCACCTGGCAACTGCTTCTGGACAAATTGCGGCAGAAGTTTGCTTGCATTGTATAAATCCTGAATTAGTTAGCGCTGAACGAATCAAGAACATGATAGTTGAGTTTGATCGCGTGTTTGTTCATAGCAGAACTAATCAAATACCTTTTATCCGCGAGGCGGAAGAAACTGGAGTGCCCTGGCTACCACTTACGGTTGATGGCGCGATATTGGCTTTCGGTCAAGGGAGTAAATT
>MDTE01087788.1_pt1 | contig 10325 bp, 24 predicted proteins | sample 811231 | NCBI WGS metagenome assembly MDTE01 (sample SAMN05326651, study PRJNA326480) | marine metagenome | isolation source: seawater | place: Indian Ocean: Red Sea | collected 2010 | reverse complement strand
GACAATGTTATTATATAGCAGAAATACTGTCATGTCAAGGTGTTAGCGAGGATTGACATATTTCTCCATAGTTGTTGACAAAAAAATCTCGCTATGTTACGCTCTAAGATAACACTAACTAGAGTCAATATTACAGTCTTTAAATAACACTCTAATACATTTAATTTGACATTTTAAATATACACTATTTTCAACAGATTGCTCCGCTAATTGTGGAAAACTTGTGGAAAAGTGCATTTGCATTGTTGTTAATTAGTGAGATGGATTACCTGGAATTGTTGTTATTAACGGATGTATAAGTATGACCCATTACAATCACATCTAGAAAATGCAATCTCTGGGTTAGTTAACAAATTATACCTTACAATCGGTGCTGGTTTATTCCAACTAGCAGGTTTAAATACATTGCCATTCTTTACATCTACAAAGCAATGTACTGAATTGTCAGTAATAATTTTCCAATACTTTCTTCCCTTCTTAACTAATACTTCGTAATCAAAAGTATAACCTCTTGATTTAAAATTAGCAAATACACATTCTGCTAATTTGTATACATTTTCCTCAATAGTTTGTGCTGAGTTAATGTCATTTACTAGGGTTGAAAGTTGTGCCATGTTGTTGTTAATTAGTGAGGGTGAATTAAAGTCCTTTTAGTGATACTGAATTATGATGATCTTGCTTTAAATGTATACAAGTGCGGTGAATCTGAAAGAGCAAACTAAAGTTAACTCCCTCCCAATCTATCCACTCTGATACATAATCTTCGTGGTCAAAATCACCTGTGCCGTCATTACATAGTGGGCATGATTTAAACTCTAGATCATCATCAACCCAGAATATTCTACCGAAAGAGTCAGAACTATACATGATAAATTGTCCTCCTTAGTAGTTGTTTAGTGTGCGGTATGGTTTGTAAGTATAATTGCCATTAGATTTGATGGCATACTTGTTACCTTTTGTTGTTGCAGTTTTATACAATTTGTTTGCTGCAATTTGGATTAATGGAAGCATTTAGGAGAAGTGATTTGTTTGTTATGTTTATATTATAGTGTATTAATAACGACTTGGGATCTTATCGTAGTCACTAATTGTACTGTCACACAAACGATTGACAATTTCATCCTCGTTGCGATATGCTTTTAATTTCTCTCTAATTGTTGCAAATTGGAGATTATATTGCCTTTCTAATCTATCATCAACTAACTCAAGAATTGCGTCCCACTCATTATCACTTAATCGGGGCAATTTGTTTGTATTACTAACAATTACCTTAGCATCTAATTCACTATTAGTAGCATTAGGATTTGCAGTTTGATGATAAACTGGACGTGGATTTAACTTAGGCATTGTGTTACTCTCCTGTGAAGAATAGGGTTTAGTTAGTGTTACTGAATCGGGTGTTATTACTACCTTCATTGTGTTATTTCTCTAATTGAATTAACATCCCATTCTGATACGTACTCATCTAATACTTCAAATGAGTTTATATCTGCTCTTGCTAATTCGATTGCTTCATCTTCATTTAGTGCGTCAACTTCTATTGTAAAATAGTTAATTTCCGCACACTCAATTAGAAATGATTTAGTCATGGAATCCTGGAATAAAGGTCTCTAAGTTATCAATATTAGTGCTATATTCCTCCCTTACATCATTACAAATATCATCAAATGTTTCATCTTCTTCTATACTATTAATATACTCATTTAACTCGCTATCTGTCATATTACCATACCTTTCTTTTAGGTCTTCAGTAACATATTGTTCCAGATCATACACGTCCATTCTATCAACAACTAACTCACAATAGCGATCTATTGCTTCTCTTTTTTGTAGTGATGTTAATGGTTTCATAGATACATAACCCTATGTGAAATGGATGGAATTTTATCAATTAGTGAGTGAAATGCTTCTTCATCGATATCACTTTTATCCTCTACTGAGTAATAATAAGTAAGGACATCTTCAAGAGCATAATATTCATCTTTGGATAGATTTAGTGTATAAAATGACATTTAACCTACCTCAAATTGTTGAGTTTGATCCCACAATTCAATGTAATTGTTTAACCAATCACGTTGATCTATGGTTAATTGTTGATAGTAACCATGTAGTAAATCATCAGCACTAAGAAACTCTAATTGCTGTGACTTACACCATGTTTCTAATAAGTCTGAGAGTGTGTTTAGCATGATAATTGTAAAGAATAGAGGGGGAATTGCACCCCCATTGTTATTAAGTACTTAGACTGATTGTGCTAAGTAGTTGTCAATTAGTGCAATCAATTCGTTTCCAGTTTGTGCAAATGAAAGATCATTGATTAGGAATGAAAGATTAACATTTTGTGACATGATTTGTAGATAGAATAAACAACAAATAACTGGATTTACATTAATTAGAGATTCAAATTAAAGAGCATTTTCCACTGGGGTCGCTCACTCTTGCCTAATTAAATACCAGTAAAAAATCAGGTAGGAAGAGGGTTAAACCGCTTCCATACCTGAGAAGAAAGGCACAGTTCCTGTTTTAGAGGAATTGTAATACCATGTAAAATCTCTTTGAAATACACCTCCATCAGGTGTTACGGCAGTTAAAAGAGCATTTAGACGTGATTTGGTAGTGACTGACTGCCAACCACCATCAAGAATCTGTACGAAAGTGTCACCAACTCTAGCAATTAAATTGCCATGAAGATAAACATTTGCTATGCGATCATTGATGGTGACTGAAGTGTTTGCCTTTGAAAAATTGCGTCTTTGTAGGACTGCTGCATTCATTTCAGATTCAATTTTACGCATGTTTGAAAATTCCGTTAGGGTGAAAAATCGGTTGGTTTCCCTCCGATATACTTATTATAGCAAAAACCCGCATCGTGTCCGCATTTAGTGGACACTTTGCGGACTGTCACTAACAGTATGCGGTGGTGTGGTGTCCTTCTGTAAATATATCATTAGTTACTCTTTCGAGTCTTTTAATACACTTAGTGCCATAACTCTTGTGAGTAGGTACAACACAATAACCAGTGGATTTGCGATACAAACTAATAACCCCACTACGAAGATTGCCTTCCTTAATGTTATTGGCATCTTCTTTGTGTAATCTAATAACCCTTCCAATACTTTGTGCCATCTCAACGATGTTAAGGTTTCGCAAAAACAAAGTATGGGTGAGACCCGAAACATTGATCCCTTCTGAAAGGATTGAGTAATGAAAGATGACGAATTTCTTGTTACTTTCTTCACCCCAATCTTTGAGTGTTTGAAAGAACTTCGTGCGATTAACCTTTTCTTTGTTGACATAAGCACCATACTTTGAAGTAATATGTAATACATCAAAACCTCTATCTTCAAGGTCTGATAGTAATTTAGTGTTACCCAACATCTTTCTCATTATCTTAGAAGATGGGACACTAATTAATATTTTAGCGTCATCACTATTTGATAATGAATCAATGTAATTAGTAACTGTTAATGAATGATGGACAAACGCATTCTCTTTTGTAAAATGTGTATCAACTGGGAAACTTTCAATAGTTGGTGGTAAAATAGCACCACCATTTATCAAGTCTCTAGCATCAACATCCAGGAGAATCTTTCCCCATACTTTATCATTATTCATGCCACGATCATGCTTATATGATATTTTAGGTGTAGCAGTAAAATAATAACAACGTGATGCAAATTGTGATACCTCGTTAACACTTAGGAAGAAAGATCTTGCAGTCCCATTGTGTGCTTCATCAAAATATATTGTATCAATGTTGATATCTGCTTCACATACTTTACTCAATGAGTGATAAGTTGTGAAGATAAGTTTTCTCATGGGTGTGTTATTAACCCACTCTTCAATTTCATTAGGTTTAGTAGAACTAAGGTACTTAGTCCTACCACTATGCACATGAAATATGTTAAGGTTAGGATTAATTAAGTCAGACATTTGTGATAAGAAATCATCACATAATTGCTGTGCTAATAGTATTCGTGGTGCAACAATTACAGTAACTTCGCTGTTACTGTCTTTGATACAATCTTGTATCATAATAAATGTTTTACCACCACCAGTAGGCACTATTATCTGACCTAATTCATTCTGCTGCATAACATTTAGTGCTTCAGATTGATGTGGTCTTAAGTTAATCAAATTGGATAAATTGGTGTCTACATTTATAATAATACATGAAAAAACCCCCAAATGGGGGTTTTGTGGACAGTTTGTAGAGTGGTCTACTTGGCAAACTCTTGCTTGTAAACCTTAACAACGTAGTCACTCACTTGCTTATAACCCCATTTGATATCATTTACGAGTGCATTTATCTCGTAATTGTGAATCTCAAATCTGATTTTAATATCATTGATATAATCAGAGGTTTTAAGTAAGGTTGTTGGTCTTACTGGTGTTTCAACTGTCATTTTCTTAACCTCTTTGATAGTGGGTTGTACTTTAGCAGGTGCTTTGCGTGTCCTTCTCTTGCGTGGTGTTGCAGTAGTAGACTTGCGAGCAGTAGGCATGTAAGAAATTAGCAGTTGGATGAGCGAAACATTAAGAGATAAACCCTTAATTGTTTCGCATACTCATTATAGTCTATAATGGGCATAAGTGGGCATAGTATGTACCACTTTGTCAACTGTCATTCAAATCTGACTGTGCCTTGAAGATCTCAATAGTTATATCCTCATTGATATAATCCTCTATGAATTCTTTACACTCAGCAACAGTATTAAATGCGTTAATCTTCTCATATGTCCACAATGTATTGCCTTGAAATATCATCGGGTTGAGTATTTTATCTGTTGCTGCTATATGTTGTTTCATCCCTTCTGTCGTCCCTAATTTACATCCAATACGACAATTTACACGATAATTGTTATTATCGCCATTGTAATATGAATCCTCAACTATAGTAAATGCAGGTAATTGTTTGGACTCTACGTTAATACTATCATCCGTAATGTATACGTCTTCATAGTACTTTAACTCATCCATATCACGTTGACTATTTGTTATTTGTAAAATCATCGTGTAAGTCCTCGACTTTATCTAAGATGGGTACTATTGATATAATATTATCAATTTGTGCCAACATATCTGCAATATGTTTTGATATGTAAGGTTTCTCAGTTCTTGCACTAAATGATAACGCATTGCGTAAATCCTCTTGTGCTTCAATTAAACTTTCTTCTACTTGTTTACTTAGTGCCATGAATTAATAACCATTAATGTAATCAGCGAGAGCATCAATATACTCATCGTATGTAGCATATTTATGCTTAAATTGGTCAGGAACTTCTGTAATCCTGATGGGTTTATAACACTCACGAGTGCTATATCCCTTCTCGTTTGCATAACGAGTAATGTAATTCTCCATCATAATTGTTATTTAATCCTGTAACTTTTCAAAGAATGTTGTTATTTCATTTGGTAGATCTTCAATCATACCAGTATCTCTCAAGAGATCATATAATTTGATGAGTTGGTATTGCTCATCCCATGTTATTTCAAATTTATTCATTGACATAACTCCTCAAATCTTGCTTTAGCAATAGTTTCACATTGCTCTTCGCTGAATTGTGGATACTCTTCACATACTTCTTCATATAATGTTTCAAGTATGCTCTCGTGATGTAAAACTGACATTAGTAAGCAGACCTCCATAATGATTGAATTGTTTCTATTGTGGGTTGAATACCTTCATTATAAGGTGATTCATTGTCATCATCTTTAATATTATTTAAAGATGTAATAATAAGATCCCACTGATCTTCTGTGAAGAAATCCCACATTAAATTTAATTCTTTGTGAGTGTAATCTTTACCATTAATTGTAAACATGATTAGTTACCTCTATCGATAACTTTATCCCATACAGATGAGAAATGGTCATGCGTGGTGTCACCATCCTCAACAAGTCTTGTGTCGATGTCGAGTGATGCTGCACTGCTGAAGACTTGAGCGATTAGATCGAAATCTTCCTTAGTTAATTGTCCAGTCATTTTAAGGTTTAATTTCTTTGACTCTTCTATTATAGTCGAAAATGACCCATATGGTGACCAAGGTGGACACTTTGGGTACTGTCTCATGATCTCTGCTTCAACTTGAATGAATAAATCCTCTAGGTCATCATTCCATAAAATACCTTTTGGTACGTTAGTATCTCCCCTTTCTTCATAAGGTTTATAACACCTTTTAAGAGATAATACACCTCTAATAAATTTAAGTTGGTTTAGATTGAGATCCATTCATACTCACGTTATTAATAATTATTCTATTATTTTCATAATCAGGGATAAACTCTAGTTTATCTTTATGATGCCATAATAACTCTTCATAAATTGCATTTAATCTGTCCATGTCATCCCACAGATCTTCAACGGTGTCTCTATCTATCATTATACAGGTACCACGTTAGCACTTAATGTAATTCTTTCATTGTTAGGATTACTATCAAATCCAAATGTTAAATTACTAGGGAATGTAATAATATCACCTTCATTCATCTTAAATGTTGCTTCAGTCATATTATATTGAGTTAATTGTTTACTATTAAACTGCATAATAGGATAATGATTAGAACCTACATTCTTTCTAAACTTATAATAACTATGCTTTTCATCATCAAAGTTTACCAAATATATGCTATGAAATAAACAATTAGAGGTCTCATGTGGTGCATAAATTGCATCTTGATTTGCTAATTCAAGATATGATTCTGATACTTTTAAATTACAATCATAGTGCATTGAGTTATCATTATGCTGTGAAATTGCAACTTTGAAAGCATCTGCTACTGATGGTAAATCATTTAATAGTTGATTATTTTTACCAATTTGTACGACATTGTGAGTAATACTTTCTCTACCTGATTTCTGTAGTATTTCACTATCTTTCATCCAATATAATATCTCTTGTTTAAGAGCATCATGATTAGGTAATGAAAATTTACTAATAGGGACTGGAAATAGTCCATAAGTTTCATTTGTAATTGCACTCTCTAAAGTATCACTTAGTGGGTGTTTTGTTGGTGTAGTCATCTCATTCTCCAATCTAATTTTTGTGTTTCAGTTAATTCAATGGGTGTAAATAAGGGATAAACAAAACCCCAACTTACTCTATATCCATCTTTAGGTGCTTCACCTCTATGCTTAGTAAATGAATTTAACATCACTATTCTTCCCTCCTTAAATGATATTCTTTCAACATCATTTTCATTCTCATCTACTATAACTGTGTCACCTGAGTTACCATGACCCATGTAAATTACACTCACATAGTTCTCATCATCTGCATCACGATGGTTAATTCCATTCATCTTTTTTAATGGAAATTGTCCATTATGTAAACATCTAAGACAATGTTTTATATCATATTCTTTTAACAAATCATTGTAAATACAATGGTTAAAATATTCTATAAACCAAGATGGTTTAATTGGTACCATCCATTCGTCTTCAATCATTATCATATTACCCATAAATCTAGCATTCTTATATGTATTTTTATTGGGTGTATTTGTGTAGGTAACAGGAAATGTTTTAAGATAATATGATATGTTAGTTATTAACCAATCAGGGAAATAATCATCAATAACTTTATAATCACCTCGTTTATTCATGTCACTAAATGTTATTTTTGCGTTTTGCTTCAGTTGCTTTTCTAATGATTTCTTTCAGTTCTTCAGTAGCATTAATTCTATCCTTGATGGATGCTTTTAATCCATCAGCATCTAACTCCATGTCACTATACTTGTTAGTTAGTTCCTGAAGTTTCCTTAATGCTCTTGCTGCTTCATCTGCTTCCTTCATTCTTGCAACTCATCTAGTCTAAAACCTGGTGATATATTCTGTGTTAATAGTGATTCAGCATCCTTGAGTAGATTTGCTCTTGATTGATGATGTTGTAAACTATCACCTAATGCTGTACGAATAGCATTAACAAATTCACCTGGTGTGAGTACATCACTCTCCAAGTAGTCAACAACTGCATCCCTAATATGATGCACACAAGCATTTATATCTTGTTGGTGCATTTGTGCAGGATGCTCTGATTCAGTAATTTTAATGTTAGTTTGATCCATAATAATTTGAGCAATTTTGGGCAAAAATGGGCATTATTTAAGTATATTATATTCCCAATTCTTATCGTTGTCAATGTTAATCCAGAACCAGAAGTCTGGGTTATCTATTGATGAACAGAATAGTTTATCACCTCTGTTATGTTCTAAGTGTACAATATTCTTTGAGTTAAGATATTGTACCCAAGTGAGTTTACTTTGCTCACTAATGGGTGATACCCATACCTTTTGTCTAAGCATCTAACCTCGTTAGTAGATTGTCTTGAAGAGGTTTAACTCTATCAACACACATGTTATAGTATGTATCATCAATTTCAAACCCTATGAAATTACGGTTTTCCTCTAATGATACTTGAGCAGTTGTACCACTACCCATGAAAGGATCTAATACTAGATCACCCTCCTTACTCCATGTTTTAATGTGTCCTCGTGCTAACTCCTCAGGCATAGTAGCAGGATGTTTGTATGCACTCTTACTTGACTGTCCAAACCCTCCACTATTCTTTATCTTCCAAATGTTAGTCCTTACACCCCACTCTTTTATCTCTTTACTCTTCTTACCAGGATCCTTAATTGATCCATCCTTCGCTCTTGTCTGTGCATTTCCCCATGACTGGTGACCTGCCCACTTGTTCTTCTTGTCACATAATAATGTATGAGTCTTTGGTTTACCCTTAGATAATATAAAACAATACTCAAACTGTTGAGTATATCTTACAGACTTAACACCACTAGCAAATGCAGTACCAGTCTTCTCATATATCATTGTATCATGTAACCTTAAACCAATGTCCATGAAATGTAATGCTTGTCTGAATGATGATCCAGACTCACTCCCTTTAATGGTAGCATCATTTACATTCCACATGATAACACCACCAGGTTTTAATATTCTATTTAATTGTGCTGCTACACTATAGAATACATTAATATCCCATTTACTGCTATCATTATATGTACGTAAATCATCATAGGGTGGTGAAGTAACAACGAGATCTATACTCTCATCATCTAACTTCTCCATCCCTAAGATACAATTTAACTTATAGGTCTTGTTAATTTCTAACAATCAACGTGCCTCCTTGATAAACTTCACCCATGTTGAATTTGGTTTAATATTACCACTATACACCTTTATGTCTTGAAAGTCAATGTCTGACTTACATTTTAAAGCACTGAAGTTAGAGGATCCAGACTGGTCATTATACTCTGTCCATTTCCTAGCACTTCCATCAATAGTTAATGTCTGCCACTTAGCAATTCTATTATCTGATACTTCAAATCTGAATACTAATGTTAACTCACATTTACTATCTAATACTTTAAGGTTACCAATACATGCTGTTGATCCATCCTTACCACCAGAGCATTTAACTTCGATGGGTATGTCCTTACCTTCACCAACATATCTTAGATCAGATCCTTTCTCATCTGCACCCTTGATAGGTAATCTAAACTCATTGATAATATCAGTAATTGCTAAGTTAACCCAATTCTGGATGATCTTAGTACCAGACTGTGTTTGTTGCTTAGTGTCACTCTCATTATCACTAACTAACTGATGAAAATCTTTAATAGTAACATACTTCAGTGGTAGTTTACGAAAGTGTGTGATTAATGTATCAACTCGTGATGGTATCTCTCTGTTGAGGATTTCTATGCTCTCCTCTAGTGTCTTTTCTCTTAGTTTCATTGGATCTCGTGTTGATACTATTATTATAGTCTATATCGTTCCAATGTCGTATGTTACCACCAATAATGAAACAATTCGTTACAATTAGTTGAAACATCACTAGTGATCTAATGATGCAAATCCAGTTATCATATTTCTTTGTTGTCCTATCATTAAATGATCCAAGAGCATATTTCCATACTCTCCATATTTCAGTCAGAATCATCTGTGTCTGCTGTGCCTCCTGTTGCTAAACTATAATATAAACCTAACCGTTGCTTGATTAAGTTTTCATAGTCACTATTTAATTCACACCCAATATAATTTCTTCCTAACTCCTTTGATACCATTGCAGTTGTACCACTACCCATAAATGGATCTAATACTAAATCACCCTTCTCACTACCTGCTTTAATACATGGTTCAATTAACTCTCTAGGATATGTTGCGAAGTGTGCACCTTTATATGGTTTCTTTGTTACTGTCCAAACAGATCGTTTATTCTTCCTGTCATAAGACTTGGATAGACCACTATGAGGAGATAACCCAGTGCCAGGATTATGATACTTACCTTTGCTTCTGTCACGAG
>MDTE01036449.1_pt1 | contig 10325 bp, 8 predicted proteins | sample 811231 | NCBI WGS metagenome assembly MDTE01 (sample SAMN05326651, study PRJNA326480) | marine metagenome | isolation source: seawater | place: Indian Ocean: Red Sea | collected 2010 | reverse complement strand
TAAGGTTATCGAGCCTCTTAAGATGTTGTTTAAAGATGAAGTAAGAAAAATTGGTACCTCTCTAAAAATGCCTCAAGAAATACTATCTAGACATCCCTTTCCAGGTCCCGGTCTTGGAATAAGAATTCTTGGGGAAGTTGACCATGAAAGTATAGGGCTTATTCAGGAAGCTGACAAAATTTATATTGATGCTCTAAAAAAATGGAATCTCTACAATAAAATTTGGCAAGCTGGCTCTATACTCCTTCCAATTAAAAGTGTTGGTGTAATGGGAGACGAAAGAACATATGAAAGATGTGTTGCATTAAGGGCGGTAGTTTCAACTGATGGAATGACTGCAGATTGGTATGAATTTCCAAACGATTTCTTGAAAGAGGTTTCCAATAATATTATTAATAAAGTTAAAGGAATAAATAGAGTTGTTTATGATATAAGTTCTAAACCCCCTGCTACAATTGAGTGGGAATAAAATTAATATGGAAGAACTACATAATTCATTTAAACCAATGTTAACTCCAAAACAGATGCTGCATAAGGGTATTTTTGGAGGTACATATTTCAGTCAACTTGTGGACTATAGAGCTTTCCCAAAAGATTGGTTCAATAATCTCGATGAATCTTATTATTTATCACAAAAATATTTAGTCAAAATTAATTTATTCAAAATTAAATCTGGGCAGTCTCAACAAGAATGGGAAGCGAAAGGGTGGATTCATAAAGATGATCCAAGAGGTTGGTTTGAATGGTATTGTAAGTACTTCATTGGCAGACGTCATGAAGATGATACAAGGCAAATAAAAAGATGGCTAGCTTTTTGTGGTCCAAGTGGTAGATTTAGAAATACTATCTATAATAAAATTTATAAATCAGGTTTAAAAATTGAAAATTCAAAAGATATTTCACCAAGAATTCAACAGTCTTTATTACATTGGTCATATATAGTTAATAATGAGGACTATGAAAGATGGAAACTTGAAAAACAAAAATAAATGAGAGCTTCTTTAATAATATTACTTTTTTCAACCTACTCAATTTTTTCTCAGAATATTCTGACAGATACAGTATTTCATAAAGTTGAAAGAAAAGAAACTTTATTTTCAATTTCAGAGAAATACAAAATCAAAATTAATGATCTCTTAAATTTAAACCCACAGCTACGAGAATCTAAGCTTAGAAGAAATTCTACAATTCTTATACCTGTGTATAAAATCCAAGAACTAGAAGTTATAGTTAATGAGGATATTAAAAATACTGAACAAGATGAAATGGTTGAATTAGAAATCACCTCTTTAGATTCAATATATATTCAAAAGAAAAAAAGGAATAATAAATTGAATATATCTGTTCTTTTACCATTTAGATCCTCCAATTTAAACTTTAATTCAATTAAAGAAGTTGAATCTCTCCTTGTTGACAGAAATTTATATACAATTGCTCTAGATTTATATTCTGGAATTCTACATGCAATCAATGACTTAAAGAAAATGGGTATTTCCATAAATCTAAATGTTTTTGATACTGATAACTCTTTAAATAAAATTCTTGAAATATCTAATAGTGAAAAAATTAGAAATTCAGATTTAATTATTGGGCCTCTTTTACCAAGAAATTTTGAAACTTTCTCTGCTATTGATTTTCTTGAAGGTATACCTAAAGTCTTCCCTCTTTCTAATATTCCAATAAAAATATTAAAAGGTGTTATTCAAACAGTAACTCCAAGAAATCTTTTGAGGGAGAAAATGATAGAGTATTTAGATATTAACATCGATAGAGATGAAAACATAGTAATTATAGCAGACTCACTAAATCTAGATATAAAAAATAAACTAACAAGTATTTTTCCTAACTCAATCAAAATTAAACCTGAGTTTGAAGGTTATGTGCTACCCGAACTCCTTGACTCCCTTTTAGTTGATTCACTTCCTAACAAAGTAATTGTCGAATCTGAAATATTTACTCTCGTTTCTAGTATTGTATCACAACTAAACTCCCAAATTACCCCTGAAAGAGATGTTAGGCTATACACTACTTATAAAGGTAATCAGTATGATGATCCAAGCATAGATATTAAGAATCTTGGAGATTTAAGATTTACATATCCTTCAATCTCTAAAAAAATTAGAAGTGACTCTATAACAGATTTTAAAGAAAATTATAAAGATTTATTTGGGAGTCTGCCAAATTCTGACGTTGTTAGGGGTTATGATATAACTAAGGATATTGTATTGAGAATTCTATTAGATAATAATATTAATAAGACTGTTAAATACGGTGAGCAGAGCTATAACGAGTCTAAATTTCTTTATAAAAAAGATACTTTAGGAGGGTTATTTAACTCATCTATTTATATTTTAAAGCATTTTGATTACGACATTGAGGAGATTAATCAATAATTAGTTAATTAATACCCTAATATTTTGTAAATTTGAGTCCGGAAATGTTATTCTATCCGGATGAATAAGCCAAAGTATATTTTTGTCACAGGTGGTGTTACATCATCCTTAGGAAAGGGTATAATATCTGCTTCTCTGGCTAGACTTTTACAAGCTCAAGGCCTTAATGTTGCAATTCAAAAATTAGATCCTTATATAAATGTTGATCCTGGAACTCTAAATCCATATGAACATGGAGAATGTTATGTAACCGATGATGGAGCTGAAACTGATCTTGACCTTGGCCATTATGAAAGATTTCTTAGTACAAATACTTCACAAAGAAATAATGTTACTACAGGAAAAATCTATCAAGATGTAATTGAGAAAGAGAGAAAAGGTGAGTTTCTGGGTAAAACAGTACAAGTTATACCTCATATAACCAACGAAATAAAAGAAAATATAAGAAATCTTGACCATAAGAATAATTTAGATATAATTATTACAGAAATAGGGGGGACAGTTGGAGACATTGAATCTTTACCTTTTATAGAAGCAGTTAGACAAGTTATCTATGAAGAAGGTCCTGATAACTCTATGGTTATCCATCTTACACTTATACCATTTTTATCTGCAACTGGAGAATTAAAAACTAAACCTACACAACATTCAGTAAAAACTTTAATGGAACTTGGTTTAAAAGCTGATGTTCTAGTGTGTAGATCCGAAAGAGATCTCTCTGATGAGGTTAAGAAAAAACTTGCACTTTTTTGCAATGTTAAATTAGATTGTGTAATCCAGTCAATTGATGTAGAAACAATTTATGATGTTCCCATAAAAATGAGAGATGAAGGACTTGATCAAGTAACTCTTGAAAAATTAAAAATCGATGAATCAGAACCAAATCTTGATAAATGGAAAAATTTTTTACACAGACTAAAAAATCCTACTCATCAAATTAATATTGGTTTAGTAGGTAAATATGTTGAGCTTAACGATTCTTATAAATCAATTCTTGAATCTCTGATTCACGGTGGAACTGAAAATGAAGTAAAAGTCAACGTTAAATCTATTCACTCTGAGTATTTAAATAAGGAAAATATTAATAAGGAATTGGTTGACCTTGATGGAATAATTGTTGCACCAGGTTTTGGTCAAAGAGGTTTGGATGGTAAAATACTAGCTGTCGAATATTCCAGAATAAATAAAATTCCTTTTTTAGGTATTTGTTTAGGAATGCAAATGGCAGTAATCGAGTATGCAAGAAATGTAAAAAAGATTAGGTATGCTAATTCAACAGAAATTTCAGAGAAATGTAAAGATCCTGTGATTGATTTAATGACATCTCAAAAAGAAATAATCAATAAGGGGGGGACAATGAGGTTAGGAGCATGGGATTGTGAGATTTTGAAGGATACAGTTTCTCGAAAGATTTATAGTAAAAAAATGATATCTGAGAGACATAGACACAGGTATGAATTTAATAATGAATATTCAAAAGAAATTTTTGATGAAAATTTTATTGTCGCTGGTCGTAATCCTGATACTAACTTAGTTGAAATAGTTGAAAATAATGATCACCCATGGTTTGTTGGTGTTCAATTTCATCCAGAATATAAAAGTAGTGTATACAATCCTCATCCAATTTTTGTAAACTTTGTAAAAGCTAGTTTAAAAAACTACTTAAAAAAATAACTATGGAAGAAAATAAGTTTGACCCACTTCAGTTTATTGGATTTTTATTAATCTCAGGTATTCTTATGTTTTGGTTCTATGACAATCAATCAAATTTAATTGAAAGTCAAGAAGCAATAGTTGATGATACCAATGTTCAAGCAGTTGAACAACCCTCAAACAATATTGATTCAAACTATAATGATTATCAGGAAAACGATGAATTTAATGAAGAAATTATTGTTCTTGAAAACTCAAATATACTACTAGAAATAAGCACAAAAGGAGCTGATATAAAAAAGCTTTTATTAAAAAATTATAGTAACTACAATGATGATCCTTTATTTTTAATTGATAATAATAAATCTATATTTAGTTATAATATACCTGTTGGAAGAAATTCAACAATTAATTCTCAAGATCTAAATTACACTTCAGAAATTGTTGATGAAAATTCATCTGTAAAGCTCAAAGCACAGATTGATCCCAGAAGAGAACTTGAGATATCATTCCTTTTAAAGGAAAACTCTGATATAGTTGATTTTAAACTAAACATTATTGACAATACAGATTCAAATTATGAAAATGTAGAATTGATATGGGGAAGAGATTCATTTAGAAATTCTAAGAGTATTGATTATGAAAATAGATATACAGCTCTATCTTATGGTTTTGAAGATAATAAAGATTCCTATCTATCTGTGGCAGGTTCTACCAATAAGGTAATAGATAATGTTAACTGGATATCTTTTAGAGAACATTTTTTTAGTTCTATTTTAATTTTAAGCGATGAATCCAATCAGGTTGAAATCAGTTCTGAGGATCTTTCTAGTAATGAGACTCTTGATAAAAAATTTACCAAACGATTTCTTGCCAATATACCTTTAAAGCTCGACTCATATAATCAAATTAGTTTCAGCATGTATTTCGGTCCAACAGACTACGAAACTTTAAAGGATTATAATTTAAATCTTGAGAACTCAGTTCCAATAGGCTGGGGAATTTTTGGTTGGTTAAATAGGTTTATCTTTTTTCCATTATTTTCATTTTTAACAAATTATTTTTCTTACGGAATTTCAATAATTCTAATGACAATAATTGTTAAAGTTGCTATATCCCCACTTACATACAAATCATATTTATCCCAGATAAAAATGAAAATTTTAAAACCTGAGCTTGAAGTAATTAATGAGAAGTATAAAGATGATCCAATGAAGAAACAACAGGAAACTATGAATCTTTATACTAAATCTGGAGCAAATCCAATGTCGGGTTGCTTACCAGCATTTCTTCAGATGCCAATTTTCTTTGCATTATTTACATTTTTTCCTGTTGCTTTTTCGCTTAGACAAAAAAGTTTTTTGTGGGCTGATGATTTATCATCTTATGATTCAATTTTAGATCTTGGGTTTTATATACCCTTATATGGAGATCATATTAGTTTATTCCCAATTTTAGCATCAGTTGCAATTTTCTTTTATACTAAAATGACAACCGGTCAACAGATGATGTCTCCTTCTCAAACAGGAGGTGTTAACATGAAAGTAATTATGTATATGATGCCTTTGATGATGCTGTTTTTCTTTAATAACTACGCCAGTGGTTTAAGTCTTTATTATTTCATATCAAATTTACTAACTATTGTATTGATGTTGATTATCAAAAACTTCATTATCGATGATCAAAAAGTATTATCAAAAATTGAAGAGAATAAAAAGAAACCCTTAAAAGTCGGTGGATTTAGAGCTAGACTTCAAAAAGCTCTTGAAGAGGCAGAAAAACAAAAGAAAAGTAGAGGTCAGTAGCTTCAATGAAAAAAAAGAAAGTAGTAGTAGCTTTATCTGGAGGAGTAGATTCAAGTGTAGCAGCATATTTATTGAAAAATAAAGGGTATGAATTAATAGGCTTATTTATGAAAAACTGGCATGATGAAAATGTAACTATTTCAGATGAGTGTCCATGGTTAGATGATAGTAATGATGCTATGCTTGTAGCAGAAAAATTAAATATACCTTTTCAAACAATTGACTTGAGCAAAGAGTATAAAGAAAGAATTATTGATTATATGTTCGAGGAATATTCAAAAGGGAATACACCAAATCCAGATATTTTGTGTAATAGAGAAATTAAGTTTGATGTTTTCATGGATATAGCTATCTCTCTCGGAGCAGATTATGTAGCAACAGGTCACTATTCTAGTATAATTGAGGATAAAAGCAATGAAAATACAATATACCAACTACATGCTGCCTCTGACCATTTAAAAGATCAATCATATTTTCTTTGTCAACTTAATCAAGATCAACTTAAAAGAATAATTTTTCCACTTGGTAATATTAGTAAATCAGAAGTAAGAGATATCGCTAGAAAGAATAATTTAATTACTGCAGAAAAAAAAGACTCACAGGGATTATGTTTTGTTGGAAAAGTTAGTCTGCCTGACTTTTTACAGCAGAAGTTAAAGAAAAAAATAGGAGATGTGATTGAAGTTCCCTCAGACTCATATTTATATTTAAATGACAAGGATCAATTAGATAAATATGAAAAACTAGAATCTCTTTCTTCAAGAATCTCGTATAAAAAAAATGATGGAAAATTAATTGGCAAGCATGATGGTGCTCATTTTTTTACAATAGGTCAAAGAAAGGGTCTATCAATTGGTGGTTATAAAGATCCATTATTTATAATTTCAACAAATACATCTTCAAATGAAATTTATGTAGGAGAAGGAAAAAATCACCCTGGACTTCTTAAAAAAGTACTAAAAATAAAGTTTTCTGAAATTAATTGGGTAAACAATACATATAACTATCAAATAATAAAGGACTTAACACTTAAAGCTAGAATAAGACACAGACAAAAACTTCAAGAAATTAAAGTTGAAAAAGTTAATGACTTTTTATATGTGGAATTTAAAGAATTTCAATCTGCTGTAACTCCTGGTCAATTTATCGCTATTTACCAGAAAAATCAGTTAATTGCCTCTGGTGTAATTCTTTAAGTTTTATATTGTTTTTTTTTAAAAAAACATGCAATTATTCATACAATTAACCAAAAAAAATTTTAAATTTGCACGCTTTTGAAGCGGAATTTAACAATAATTGTATGCCAACTATATCGCAATTAGTAAGAAAAGGTAGGTCTTCGCAGACCAAAAAGAGTAAGTCAGCTGCACTTGACAAGTCTCCTCAAAAAAGAGGAGTTTGTACTAGGGTTTATACTACTACACCAAAAAAACCTAATTCAGCTATGAGAAAAGTAGCTAGAGTAAGACTTACAAATGGGAAAGAAGTAAATGCATACATTCCTGGTGAAGGTCATAATCTTCAAGAACACTCTATTGTTTTAGTGCGAGGAGGTAGAGTCAAAGATTTACCTGGAGTAAGGTACCATATTGTTAGAGGGGCGTTAGATACTGCTGGCGTAGAAGGGAGATTGCAACGAAGGTCCAAGTATGGTGGGAAAAAACCAAAAAAATAAACCATAGATGAGAAAGAAACAATCCAAGAAAAGAAACCTTATACCTGATCCAAAGTTTAATGACCAATTGGTCACAAGATTTGTTAATAATTTGATGTTTCAGGGTAAGAAATCTACTGCATATAAAATTTTCTACGATGCAATAGATATTATCGAGACTAAAAAGGAAGACAAAGAAAAGACCTCTCTTGAGCTATGGAAAGATGCTCTATCAAATGTTATGCCTCAGGTTGAGGTAAGAAGTAGAAGAGTTGGAGGTGCTACTTTCCAAATTCCAACTCCAATTAGACCTGATAGAAAAATATCTCTAGCTATGAAATGGTTAATAGCATCTTCAAGAAAAAGAAATGAAAAATCAATGGCTGTTAAACTTGCTCAAGAAATCTTGGCAGCTGCCAAAGAGGAGGGAGCTGCTGTAAAAAAACGAGTTGATACTCATAAAATGGCGGAAGCAAATAAAGCTTTCTCACATTTTAGATTTTAAAATACTATCATGGCTAGAGACTTAAAATTTACAAGAAATATTGGTATTGCAGCTCACATTGATGCTGGAAAGACTACAACAACAGAAAGGATTTTATTCTATACAGGAGTTAGTCATAAAATTGGTGAAGTACATGATGGTGCAGCTACTATGGATTGGATGGAACAAGAACAGGAGAGAGGTATTACAATTACATCTGCAGCTACAACATGTAACTGGAATTTTCCTACTGATCAGGGTAAAGCTACAGATTCAACAAAATCATATCATTTTAATATTATTGACACTCCTGGTCACGTTGATTTCACAGTAGAGGTTAACAGATCACTAAGAGTACTTGATGGTCTTGTTTTTTTATTTTCAGCTGTTGATGGTGTTGAACCTCAATCTGAGACGAACTGGAGGTTAGCTGATAATTATAAAGTTCCTAGAATAGGTTTTGTTAACAAAATGGACAGACAGGGTTCAAATTTTCTAGGCGTTTGTAATCAAGTAATCGAAAAGCTAGGTTCTAAAGCTGTACCAATTGTATTGAATATTGGTGATGAAGAGGATTTCAAGGGTATTGTTGACCTTGTAAAGAATGTTGCTATGGTTTGGCATGAGGATAACTTTGGTTCAACATTTGATGTTATCGATATACCTGATGATTTGAAGGATGAAGCAAAGAGGCTCAGAGGTGAACTTATTGAAGCTGTTGCTGAATATGATGAAAATTTACTCGAAAAATATTTTGATGATCCTGATTCTATTACGGAAGACGAAGTTCACAATGCATTAAGAGCTGCTACACAAGATATTAGTATAATCCCAATGATTTGTGGCTCCGCATTTAAAAATAAAGGAGTTCAATTCCTTTTGGATGCTGTATGTAGATACTTACCTTCACCTGAAGATAAAGATGCAATTGTTGGAACCAAACCTGATTCTGAGGAAGAAATCTCAAGATTGCCAAATGTTTCAGAACCATTCTCTGCTCTTGCATTCAAAATTGCAACTGATCCATTTGTTGGTAGACTTGCCTTTTTTAGAGTTTATTCTGGAAGACTTGATGCTGGTTCATATGTTCTAAATAACAGATCTAGTGATAGGGAGAGGATATCAAGAATTTATCAGATGCACTCAAACAAGCAAAATGCAATTGACTTTATTGAAGCAGGTGATATTGGTGCTGCTGTTGGTTTTAAAGATATTAAAACAGGTGATACTCTATCATCTGAAAAAGCACCTATTATACTTGAAAGTATGGTATTCCCTGATCCTGTAATAGGTGTTGCTGTTGAACCAAAAACTAAAGCAGATGTTGATAAGCTTGGACTAGCATTATCAAAACTTGCAGAGGAAGATCCAACATTTCAGGTAAAAACAGATGAAGCTTCTGGTCAGACTGTAATTTCAGGAATGGGAGAACTTCACTTAGATATTATTGTTGACAGATTAAGAAGGGAATTCAAAGTAGAAGTTAATCAAGGTCAGCCACAAGTAGAGTACAAGGAAGCATTAACTCAGTCTGCAAGCCATAGAGAAGTTTACAAGAAACAAACTGGAGGACGTGGTAAATTTGCCGATATTGTATTCACAATTGAGCCAGGAGAACAAGGAAAATCTGGTCTTGAATTTGTAAATCTAATTAAAGGAGGAAACATCCCAAGAGAATATATTCCATCTGTTGAAAAAGGTTTTAAGGATTCTATGAAAAATGGACCTCTTGCCGGATTTGAAGTTGATTCTATGAAGGTAACTCTTGAAGACGGCTCTTTCCACCCTGTAGATTCTGATTCACTTTCTTTTGAACTTGCTGCAAAACTTGCTTTTAAAGTAGCCGCGAAAGCTGCAAAAGCCGTTGTGATGGAGCCTATAATGAAGTTAGAAGTTATTACCCCTGAAGAAAATATGGGAGATATAGTGGGTGATTTAAACAGGAGAAGAGGTCAAGTTAACTCTATGGATGATAGGGGTGGAGCAAAAGTTGTGAAGGGTGAAGTTCCATTATCTGAAATGTTTGGTTATGTTACATCATTAAGAACATTATCATCCGGTAGAGCAACTTCAACAATGGAATTTTCTCATTATGCTGAAACTCCATCTAACATTTCAGAAACTGTTATTTCAGAAATAAGAGGTAATACATCAGAATAAAAAAAAATTATGAGTCAGAAAATTAGAATAAAATTAAAATCTTACGACTATAACTTAGTTGACAAGTCTGCTGATAAAATAGTTAAGACCGTAAAAAATACTGGCGCTATTGTTACTGGTCCTATACCTCTTCCAACTCATAAAAAGATTTTTACTGTTCTTAGATCTCCTCATGT
>MDTE01004266.1_pt1 | contig 10325 bp, 4 predicted proteins | sample 811231 | NCBI WGS metagenome assembly MDTE01 (sample SAMN05326651, study PRJNA326480) | marine metagenome | isolation source: seawater | place: Indian Ocean: Red Sea | collected 2010 | reverse complement strand
GTCAAAAAAAATCCATCCACAAGACGAAACACAAAAACAAAAAAGACAGACACGTTTCAGACGCGCATCACAAAAGTGCAAGAAGACCACACACGACACGCACACGCACACGCACACGCACACTACATGGGAGAATGAAGAAAACGCAGCTGGACGAGACGGAGAGAAAGAAGTTCAGACCATTGTGCTCGAAAGAACACGCGAAGACGGTCTGGTTAGCGCGGTATTATTGGAAAGAAGATGAAGAAAAACTCGAAAAAATCTCCATGTTGGACTCCTACGACGACGCGAACTTTCTCTTCCACATCCGCACGAAGGAAAACAAAGAGGGCAACCACGAGAAAAAGAAAGCGAAAAAGTTTATCCTGAAGTTTCACAACGGCGTAGATTCTATGGAACCAAACGCACGTTTATTGGACTGTCACGAGTTTGCCATGCGTTGGCTTTCAAGATTCAATATATGCACCTCTTCAGTCGTGCACACAAACTCGGGCGCGTCCCGTTTCGATTGGACCGATAGTCATAGTAGTACTAATAATGATCATAATAATAATAACAACAATAATAATATCAACGATAGCATAGAAAAGAAGAACCAAAAAACGCACGCCGTGAAAGTGTTGCGGTACGTTGAGGGTACTTTACTGATAGATGTAGTCAACAGCTTGGTGGAGAAACCAGAGGAACAGAAAGCGTTTTGGCGCAGAGTCGGCGAGTTTGTAGGTATAATTTCTGAGACTTTCCTGCGATGGAATCCAGAAAACCCTTCGATTGAAGAAGAAGCAAAAACGCTTTATTGCACACTCGCAACGCGCGAGTCTTTATGGGACGTGCGGAACTTTGAAGACGTCCGAATGTTTCTGGACGCTTTGAAAAGTAAAGGCGAAGGACTCATCAAGGACAAGAATGCCATTGAGCAAGTTTTCAAGTGGTACGAAGAACACGTCAATAGCATTCGAAACGATACGGCCAAACTTCGACTGAGCGTCATACACAACGATTTGAATGAATCGAACGTCCTCGTCACCGCGAGTGATTGGGAAGAGAGAGTAAATAACGATAGCATCGACGTTCTGAATGATTTCGCATGCATCGATTTCGGCGATATTTGCATATCGTGGACGGTTATTGAAATTGCAACGGCGATGGCATATTGCGCTTTAGCTACGCCGAATGCTCCCTTAGAAAGTTGCGAAAAAATGCTCGAAGGGGTTGCCATGACATTTACTTTGAACGAACACGAAATCAAGGTTCTCCCAGTATTATTGATGAGCCGAGTGGCCACATCTCTCGTGATGGGACTTTACAGCCACCATTTCAAAGCAGATGATACAGTTAGCGATAATAACGAAGAAAAAGACAAGGAAGAAGAGTTTCAAGATAACACGGCGTATTTGTTGAAATCGCAACAAACTGGTTGGAATATTCTCAAAGCGTTCGTACAAGAGACTCCGGAAAAGTTGGCAACCGCATATGCAGGAATCTTTGGGTACATTTAATTTTTTTCTTTGTTATTTATTTATAAAAAAGAATCGTACGCATCTCTCCATCTAAGCCCCAAGCAGCTTGAGCAGTTCTGCGTCTTCGTTGATTGGATTCTTCGCTTCTAACGTGACCAAATCTAATGGCGTTTTTCCGGTGCCATTCTTAGCCGTAATGTCGCTATTCATCTCGAGTAATTTTTGCACCGCGAAAATCTTACCGTATCCGCACGCGTAGTGAAGCGGCGTGTTCTGCTTTTCGTCTCTCGCGGTTAAATCAATAGAGTCCGTACCAACGAGTAAATCGAAAATCTCTTCACCAGCGGTGCCTTTTCCGAACGCAATGGCGTAGTGAAGTGGCGTTCTTTGCGAAGAGTCTCTCGCGTTGACATCTTTGCCAATGGCGAGAAAGTCTTCGACAGCCTCGATATCACCGTATCGTGCGGCATCATGTAACGTTTCAACTTCAGGCGGAGGTGCTGGTGCTGCTGGTGGAGGTGCTGCGCCTCCGGGTGGAACAGCATCCGCTGGAATCGCCCCTCCCGCCGCTGCTCGAATGGCTTCTTCGCCGCCGAGTTTATCGTTGAGCTTTTTCAAAAAAGCTTGATCGGATGAATACTTCATCATCGCCCCGGGGCCATTCGTTCGTAAATCGTCGAAGAAGTCTTTAAATTCTGGGTCATCTTTCAATCCTGCGATTCTTTTCTGCATGTCTTCGTTTTGCACCATATTTTGCATCGCTTGCATTTGTTGCTGCACCATCGGGTTGCTCATCATGCCTTGCATTTGCTTCATCTGCTCCTGAATTTTCTTCGCAGTCTCTGGATTCTTCATCGCCTCTTGATACGCCGCTTGCATCTCTTTCATCTTCTCCGGGTCCATTCCTGGCATGTTCGGCATCCCACCCGGGGGGAGCATGTTTACCACCGTTCTTCCCCCTCTTCTTCTGTTGTTGGTGTTATTGCGCAGCGGTGGCGACCGATTCGGACGACGACCACGAGCAGAAGAAGAAGAAGACGCGTTCACGACGACGCCGACGGACGAAGAAGCGGATAGTAAGAGTGCCTGCATTTTATAACGATCGTTCTGTTGTTGTTGTTGTTTTGTAAAAGCGTGTCTCTGTGTGTCTACACACCAACCAACCACGAGGCTTGTGCACGCGCGTCTTTGAATGAAGAACCCAATTTCTTTTTATTATCCATTCGAGAGTTTTCTCTTCTATCCTCCTTTGGAAATCAATCGTCCCATTTTTTTACAAAGGCGACAAGAGGGGGGGGGAGAGAAAAAAGAGAGACAAAAAACTCGCGGAAGAAGAAATTTGGGAAAATGGAGTTTTTGTCATTTTGAGTACGTACGAGTGTGGCACGTAATCGTCATCGCACCATTCTTTTCACACGAAAGAGAGCAACAACGACGACGTCACTGATTTCTCTCACCCGCGCTTCGCGAATAAAGAAAGACACACTGCTGAAAAGAGCGTTTACTTTGACGTTTCCCTCTTCATCATCGTGTTACTCCACTCGTTCGCTCGATCGCTCCGTTTTAAAAACGACAACTTCTGCCATCGTCTTCGCACAAGACAACAAAAACGTCATCCAACAAAGAAGAGGTTTCTTAACAACAATAACCAAGCCGATCAACATGTCTTCTGCGTCATCCATGTCGATGAGATCGTCTTTAACTGCTGTCGCGTTGAAGAGGAGAAATGTTGCCAATGTTCGCTCCGTGAACTACGCTAAGGCAAGAGCGTCCACGGCGTCTTCGTCGTCTTCACCGAACAACAACAACAACAACAAGCCGATGCAATCGACAACGAGAAAGAGCCTAACTTTCGCTGCCATTGCCGCAGACAAAGCATCATCGGAATCTATGGCGACAATGAATGCGCCGAGCAACTTGCACGGCTTCGAGCTCATCAAAGAAGAGTTTGTTCCGGAATATAACGCGAAAGGGTTCTTATTTAAGCACAAAAAGACGGGAGCTGAGCTGATGTCGCTCTCAAACGACGACGAGAATAAATCGTTCGGAGTAACGTTTCGCACACCGCCTGCAAACTCGACCGGTATTCCGCACATCCTCGAGCACTCGGTACTCTGTGGTAGCAGAAAGTATCCAATCAAAGAACCGTTTGTCGAGTTGATTAAAGGGAGTTTGAACACGTTCTTAAACGCCATGACATACCCAGATCGAACGTGCTATCCAGTTGCTTCGTGCAATCTCGCCGATTTTTACAACCTTGTGGACGTGTATTTAGACGCAGTGTTCCATCCGAAGTGCATCGAGAACGAGAGAACGTTCGAACAAGAAGGTTGGCACTACGAGTTGAACGATAAGGACGAAGACTTGACGTACAAAGGTGTCGTTTTCAACGAAATGAAAGGCGTGTACTCTTCCCCAGACTCCGTTCTCGCACGTGAATGTCAGCAAGCGTTGTTCCCGGAAAATACGTACGGGGTCGATTCTGGCGGCTCTCCAGAAGTTATTCCTGATTTGACTTATTCCGAGTTCAAAGACTTCCACGGGAAATTCTATCACCCATCGAATGCACGCCTCTGGTTCTATGGTGACGACGATGTTGAGAACCGTTTGAAGCTCTTGAGCGGATTTTTAGACGAGTTCGATGCCAAGGAAGTCGATTCTTCTATTGCTTCGCAACCTTTCTTCAAGGAACCGAAACGAATCGTGAAAACGTACGCCTCTGGTGAAGACGAGGAGGCGCAAAAATGTTTTGTCCAAATTAACTGGTTGCTCAACGATAAACCATTCGATCAAGAGACTGCCTTAGCTGTGGGATTCTTGGACAATTTATTGTTAGGCTCATCCGCTTCTCCGTTGAGACTCGCATTAGAGGAATCTGGTTTAGGCGAAGCCATCGTAGGATTCGGTTTGGAAGATGAGTTGAGGCAACCGTCGTTTGCTATTGGAATGAAAGGCGTGGAGGAGGGTGATATTCCGAAGGTTGAAAAATTAATCTATGATACGATGGAAAAAATTGCCACCGAAGGATTCACGGACGATGCAATCGAAGCGTCTATTAACTCTATCGAATTTTCGCTTCGTGAAAACAACACCGGCCGATTCCCAAGAGGATTATCGATGATGTTGCGATCCTTGTCCGCGTGGTTGTATGAGGGTGATCCGTTCGAACCGTTACGTTACGAAGAACCACTGAAACACTTGAAAACGCGCATTTCTTCCTCTGAAGATGTTTTCAGACCACTCATGCGAAGAATGTTTTTGGAAAACACGCACCGAGTTACAGTCGAATTGAAACCAGACCAAAACCTCGGCGAAATACAGGCCAATGAGGAAAAGATGAAGTTATCTGCCAAGAAAGCTTCATTGTCCCCGGAAGAAATCGAACACGTCGTTGCAGAGACAGCTGCTCTTAAGCTGTTACAAGAAACTCCGGATTCGCCTGAGGCGCTCAAGTGCATACCGGCTTTGTCTTTGTCGGATATCCCAAAAACTGCCAAGGAAATTCCTTGCGACATTGGGTCCATCGGATCCACCGAACTCTTAACCCACGACTTGTTTACCAACGACATCATTTATGCCGAACATCTCCTCGATATGAAGACGATCCCTGAAGACTTGTTGCCGCTTGTTCCTTTATGGACGCGCGCGCTCGGCAGAATGGGAACTTCGAAAAGAAATTTTATCGAATTTGACCAAATCATCAATGCGCAAACCGGCGGTATTTCTGTTTCGCCATTTGTTTCGCCGATTAGAGGGGATCCAAACGCCATCTCTGCATACATGGTTTTCAGAGGTAAAGCGACCTCGGATAAAGTTGGTATCATGCACGATTTGATGACAGAAATGTTATTCGACTCCAAACTTGACGATCAGAAAATCTTCAAGCAGCTCGTCCTTGAAACGCGGTCTGGAATGGAAGGTCGAGTTCAGGGAGCGGGACATTCCATCGCTGCTTCGCGATTGGAAGCGCAGGACTCTGTCGCCGGGTGGGTGAACGAACAAATGGGTGGCTTGGACCAATTAGAGTATTTGCGAAAGTTGACGAAACGCGTGGATGAAGACTGGGATTCCGTTGTGGCTGATTTGGAGACGATCAGAAAGTGCGTGTCATCGCGCAACAACAGCATCACCAACTTGACGGGAGACTCGAAAACGTTAGATTTGTCGCTCGGTAGTGCAGAGAAATTTTTAGGCTCGTTGAACCAAAGTGCGTCCACTTCGTCGACGAATGCGTGGAAGACTATGAATGCCGCTGTAAACGAACTTCTCACTGTTCCAACTACGGTAAACTACGTCGGTAAAGCAGCCAATTTATATAAAAGCGGATACGAATTGAACGGATCCTCCTATGTAATCAACAAATTGCTCGGGACAACGTGGCTTTGGGACCGCGTTCGCGTTTCCGGTGGTGCATATGGTGGATTTTCTGACTTTGACTCCCACTCTGGAATGTTCACGTATTTATCATACAGAGATCCGAACTTATTGAAGACTTTGGATAACTACGACGGTACGGTGGAGTTTTTGCGCAACTTGCACGTAGACGATGATGAATTGACAAAGTCCATTATCGGTACGATTGGTGAAATCGATGCATACCAGTTGCCAGACGCTAAAGGATACACCTCTCTCATGCGTCATTTGTTGAAAATCACTCCGGAGGAACGTCAAGAGCGCCGCGAACAAATCTTAGGGACTACAAACAAGAGCTTCAACGACTTTGCAGGAGCGCTGGAAGCGGTACGCGCACCATCCGCCAAAGTATCCGCGGTCTGCTCCACCGAAGCTGCTGAAAAAGCTAAAAACGAACGCCCGGATTTAGACTTTCAAATTAAGCGCGTTATTTAATGTTAGGTACCACATTTAATGAAGATCCAAAATAGTACCAATCTAATCTTAAATTAAAATAGCTATAAAATAACTAAAAATGAATGATATACCGTAGCTCCGTCGAGCTTCTCTATTTCCACAACCTCTTTGAAGTTGCCTTTACACTCATGCTATGCGTAGCGAGAGCCGTAAAGCCTACAACCAACAGACTAATGATCAACAAGCCGTATGAGAATTCCTCATCGAGCGCATCGAACGATTGCGATGGGTGCAAACGGGTATAAAATACATCTACGCCTCGGGCAAAACAAAGCACGGTACTCTCCAGAGCAGTGGGCGCCGTCACCACATCTTTCAAACGGGCTACGACGTTCTTGTTTGTCACCCAAGAAGAGGATGATAGTGGTAAGACTTCCATGTAAGGGATTAATCCCTCATCGCGATCGAATATAGATGGTTTCGTCGGTCTGCGAGGATCGAGCCAGCGCTTATCCAGCGCAACCACTTGATCCGTATCTGTTCCGAGGAGAACTTGGTGTCCAGTAATCCCACGAGCCGATGTTGTGACGCGCATAAACTTCGTTCCCGGTCGAATAAAGTAGGATTGGCCCAACACACGAAGCGGTGGCGGCGTGAAGGATGATAGCACCGTTTCATCATCATCTGTCACTTGGCGCATACCAGCCACCAAAGATGACGAAACATTCTTCTTGGAGCTCGTACTCCTCCCAAACAAAGATTTCAAGACTAACTCGGACACTGCTTTATTTTTGCGAGTTTCTGAATCGTCGTAGACTTCTAACACGCTCAGTGCGTGTCTTTGCGCGTCTGTGTCGTAGTAAGAGTACGTAATCCAGTTTTCACATAACGTGGCAAAAACTGGGCCTTTTGCTTTTGCGTGATATACCCTATAAATAATTCTTCCTGAAACACCCTCAACCAAATGCGCGTGAATACCACGTCCATCGTCCGTCGCGATGAAAAATACGTTCGGATTGATGTATTTGAACATAGTAGAACGATCACCTGGAACTTTCACCCACGCATGAACGGGTTCTGTCTGCGCGGCTTTCCGAGAAAATCCTACAATATTCCCAGACTCTGGCGGGAACGTAATTGTCCAAGTGTGTACTCCACTCGCACCAGCACCTTTATGTGTCAAGGCGAAACTGTATCCACGCACTTCATTCCGCTCTTCGTCGACAACATAGTACGAATTTCGTGGAATTGCTCGTCTCACTGCATTCAACGTTGTGCTTTCTCGACTTTCTGTTTCCAGAGGGTACACCGACGCTTCCCCAACATCATCCACAAAGAGAATCCGAGAATCTTCTCCGGATACCTCCAATGGGACTAAACGCACGGCTACAAAGTCGTAATACGTCGTTTCGGCTGCTTTAGCACCGTTTTCCTGATACACGCACTGTACGATGGTCATCGTAGCGTTCTTTGCCACGGTGAGCAAGGCCTCCTTCCCGTCAACCTCCCAAGGAATCAAAGCCGTATATTTCCATTCATTCTTTGCACATCCCAAGTGCGTGCGCCATAAAACTCTACCATCGCCATTGTGTAGCGCAACGAGTGATCCAGTAGGCGTGAGAAAAAGTAACGAGCGTCGAAATCCAATATCATCGCGAGTGGGGAGCAGCTTTGTACCTCTAGATCTGCGGAGTTTTGCCAATTCTGCACGCATTTCAGCATCGGCACGGTTTAAGCGCGCGGCGAGTGCTAAGTACTGCACCCGAGCTGACTCTTTGAGGGAACTTTTCACAACAATCGCATTGGCCTGCTCACGAGCGTCAGTGTGAACTGAAATCGCTTCGGGCAAATACCCAAACATGGATTCGCTCGCCGTAGCTATCGATTCTTCCCGGGTCCAGATTGGATTCGTTTTCGTTGTCTTATCCACAAAAGTTAAAAAGGCATCTCTGTGTACAACCACTGCATTCGTAGTCTTAGGGTCTGCGAATACACTCTTGACGTGAGCGTAGTTTTTCAAAAGATTGCTGTCGTCACCAATTCGCCACTCTGCGATTTGTAGAGCATCGTTGCCGTTACCAATCAAAGCTTGTGAAGTTACTTTCAGAATCGACGAGGAAGAAGAAAGCTTGGAACTTTCCACGACAAATAACTCATCGTTGTGAAACGATACCGCTACCTTGTTCTTATCTGGGAATGAACGCACTGACGTTAACTGCTTCGATTTTTCAAGAAAGCGAAGCAGCGTCACTTCTCCGGCGTCACTTGATAATATCATAGCACCAGCCGAGCGAGAGCTGCGATACGATTTCTCATCTCCAGCTGATGCGACAGAGTTTAACTTGATAAAACTGCGACTGTCGATAATCCCATCGCGTTCTTTGTGGTTGCTGATGCTCGCATCATCATCGTTAATGCCGAGTTTCTTTACCGGGACATCAGCGAATATGGAAGCATCACCCCCCTTCTTCTCAAAAAAGGCTGAAGCATCAATTGTAACGACCGAAAACGTTTGCTTCCTTGGCTTGGAACTCCTTTTCAACGCGACAAAGACTTTGTCGTTGTTCTCTCCCGCGCAAAAGATGGAGTATTTGCCATCTTCACCTACGACCCCGGAAAGCTTTGACCCACCCACAGCAGATTGCGTCACATATCCGTCAGAAACACGCAGTGATGCTCCACAAACACTCGAATCACTGCTGGTTGAAACCCCAACCACGTATACGATATTGGAGCCTTCTTCCAAGCATACTTTCTCTAAATGACATTTTTCGTTGTTCTCTGTTGCGATGGCTTCGGCCACGTTCGTCTTCCATTGCGTCACACCGTCGGCGAGCGATCGTAACGCCACCGTACCTTTTGCGAGCACTAAGAAATCGTGGATTTTATCGCCATCGACATCCTTGCCTAAAGGCAAGATATCGATACCTACGTCTTTCGTTGACTCCAAATATAACTCCTCCGAAGCTGCAGCTTCGGTGTATGCGATAGTCTCCCATATCATTGAGCCATCCTCGATATCGAGCGCTCTTATGAATTTCCCCTTCGAAGACAGCACGAGCAAGGATTTTTGTTGATTCGTATTTGTCGTTGCAGAGACAAGCGAAGCGTAATCGACCGTATCGGACTCATCCAACGTAACTCTCCAATCTATAGCTCCATCTTTTTGATTGAGAGAGGCGATAATGTTCGAATCGTTCGTTGTGACGATGAGCTTATTCCGATCGTTTTTTGTTTCGGTGAGAAAAGAAACGAACTGAACGTCGCCGACGAATTTCAAGTGCCAGTCGTACGTGCCGAGTTGATCTTCGCGCAAAGCATTCGATGTTTTCACGAAGATACCGCATATAAGAAAGATGATCAACACGTTGATAATCGAGAACCATTTTCGATGACGCGTTGCTGATCTGCCTTCTCGTTTCCCCATCGTCTTTTCACTTTTTTTTTTGTGCTGTTTTCTCGAAGATTGAAATGAAGAATTTTTGTGCTTTTGCGCTCCAACAATTTCACAAACTCCATTTATTCACATTTATCAACAAAAACGTAGTTAAAAAAATATTCACCAACAATCAAATGTACAAAGGCACGCATCGTTACAATCACTCAGTCAGAGATGCTTCTTTGCGCCCGACAAAGATGATGCGTCAGACAAAGCATCGTCCCACGAGTGCTAGTATTCATAATTGTCGTAACTACCACCATCATCATCAAAATCATCAAAATCATCAAAATCATCATCATCATCATCAAATTCATCATCATCATCATCATTCAATTCTGACAGAGAAAGAGATAGATCATCATCATCACTATCACTGCAACGAACGCTGAACAACATCAAAGCCACAACATTCGAACCGGTAAAACCTTCAAATCTTCAACATCTCGACATCCAATTTCCAATCGATCGGACATTTCGACCTTGTCCTAAATTTCTGGCTCGCATGCTTCGTGGTACACCCGTCTCAAAATCCGTACGTCCTCCTCTCTCTCTCACACTCACCCAAACTCCAACACCAACAACACCAACAGATACCCACCCACATCTTCGTCAAG
>MDTE01175532.1_pt1 | contig 10326 bp, 7 predicted proteins | sample 811231 | NCBI WGS metagenome assembly MDTE01 (sample SAMN05326651, study PRJNA326480) | marine metagenome | isolation source: seawater | place: Indian Ocean: Red Sea | collected 2010 | reverse complement strand
TTGGATTGGTTGTATTATTTGGTGCGGCTGGTTTGTTTGACCCTTTCAATGAAAGAGCGCTTTCTTTATTTTTCATAGGGACGCTGTACAATTTCGCACGAGAGATTATCAAAGACGTCGAAGACATGGATGGTGATGAAGGAAGAAATACCTATGCAATGAGGGTAGGGGCTGAAAATGCAAGATTGACCTCATGGTTCATTCTACTAATTGCCCTAGTCGCACTACTGGCACCATTCGTTATGGGTGTTTTCGATGTACAGTACATTATTTTCATTGGGCCTGGGTTATTCACACTCATGAATGTGAAGAAGTATGTCTTTCTCGCTGAGGATACTGCTGCATCAAGGCAGATTAAATCATCAATGACATATACCATGGTTGGTCTAATCATAGCAGCGCTGATGTGATTACATCTCGTTGTATGCGTGCCAAGCATCATTGTTACACAGATATGTTAGTATAGACATTTGAGCCCACATTCTATTTTCCGCTTGGTCCAATACTATGCTATTTGGAGAGTCAATTACGGCATCAGTCACTTCCTCTCCTCTATGTGCAGGCAAACAATGCATGAACACATAATCATGGTGAGCATGCGCTACTAAAGACTCGTTAACTTGGAATCCTTCGAAGGCTGAGAACTTATCCTTCATATGTTCTTCACCCATTGAAACGAATATATCCGTGTAGATCACTGCTGCATTTTTCACAGCCTCTATCGGGTCATTAGTTCCAACGATTTTAGCACCAGTTTTGGAGGCTATTGCCTCGCACCGTGAAAGTACAGCAGCATCAGGCTCCATACCAACTGGAGTAGCATATTTGACATCGTAACCTAGAGCTAGACCGGCTAGCGCCAAATCGTGGAATACGTTGTTTCCATCTCCAACCCAGGCAATATGGCCCTCAGAGTTAGCATGTTCACGTATCGCCATTAAATCTGCAGCAGATTGGCAAGGGTGATGTAAATCAGATAAGGCGTTGATTACTGGAACTGTTGCAGTTCTAGCTAATTCTTCTACATCAGCGTGACCAAAGCACCTGTAGGTTATGCCATCCAAAAAGCGCGATAACACAGCCGCTGTATCGCCAATAGATTCCGACTTTCCTAGTTGGATGTCGTTGGCAAGCAGAGTCAATGGTTGACCACCAAGACGACTTACTCCAACTTCAAATGAAACTCTTGTTCTAGTGGATGGCTTTTCGTATATCGAACCTATGGCCATTCCATCTAAAGGTTTGAAATCTTGATGTATCGATTCATCATTTTTGTATTTTATCGCCCAGTTGATTATATCATCCAAATCATCGATTAAATCATCGATGGCTAATAGGTTCTGCTTCTCATTGTTGCTCATGTTCTATATCTCCTGCAAATCCATCTCTCATATCGGCCATTCCACCAAAGATTGTCTGAGCAAAGGTTAGCATATCTGCTAATCCTTCTTCCTCTTCGCTTGATAGAGGGATGAGACCAGGCTGAATTGCCGCATGTTGCATCATTCTAAGTTGCCCAATAGCAAATTCTGCTCGTGATGTGCTAGAACTTTGATCCATCGATTCGGCTGCCGACTCCTCGTATAATGCTGCTTCCAAAACATCTAGGTTTTCTCCCCATTCGAGAATTTTATCCAATACTTCTGGTTCTAGTAAATCTGCCTTTGAAAGGAAGTTAGCTGTTGGAAGACCTAATCTGAAGTGAACGATAGATGATAGAAGCATTTGTGAGACAAAGCCACTCGGTGTTTGAGACAACATTGGATCAAAGAGAAACGCAAGGCAAGCTCTTCCTTGACCCAAGACTTCGACCAAATGGCTACTGGCCTCGCGGAATGCGAATAGTTCGACCTGACCTGGGGTATCAATTACCAAAATATCTCCTGATAGTCCTTCTATTTCATCGAAGACATCTAGCGCCTGTGATGCGACTAAATCGGCAGCAAGAATTTGAGCCCCATTTGGCCCAAGGTCATACTCGTCCATAACATCGGATAAGGAGACTAGATCGCGAACATCAAATTCGGGATCATAATGAACTCTTTCGGCCCCAGGGTCGAGATTGATTGTTAGTACGTCGACCTGCAAAAATCTTGCCCATCGTTGAAAAGCAGTCACTAGACTACTCTTTCCAGCACCTGCTGTACCGACAACGAAGATTACTGGTGGAGTGGTTCCGTCTTGATTGCTCACGAAGCCTTGCTGAGAGGATGAGTAATTCAATCATTCGTGTTTGCAATCAGTCCGTAGGACTGTGGACGAGCAATTGTTAAACCAATCTAACGCACGTCATGACCCACCTCAAGGGGTGCATCTGCCATGTCCGATACTCCGCCACCCCCTCCTGGAATGCCCCCTATTCCTCCACCTCCTCCACCACCGGGTTTTGGTTCGCGGGAAAATGAGGAAAAGATAGATGATTCAATAGCAGAGGATTTGGATGATAATTTAGACATGGATGAAATAGCTCAATTCATTGACGATTTACCTACTACAGATGCTGTAGAACCCCCTCTTCCTTTACCACCGGAATTGGATGCACCTCCGCCTCTTCCTCCTAATTTTGAACCAACACCTCCATATTCTGCCGAATTCCCTCCACCTCCTCCTCCTGGTTTTTCACCTATCGAAGAAGATGCTGAAATAGATGAATGGAGTGGGGATAGGAGAGATGTTGAATCATTCGATGATTCGCCACATTCACTTCAGGTGGATAACGAAGAAATGTATGTAGAGGGGTCCAATGAGGATTCAGAGTTTACCGATAGAGATTGGAATTCTGTTCTCGATAATGCATTTGAAGAAGAAGAAGAAGAAGAAGAGTCAAATTCTGATTCCGATCAATTGGCAGAATCCCAATCTGCCCTCTCGAGTAATCTGAGACCCTCTTCTGAAGTAGATTCTATCCCTGGGGATAAATTATACGTCACTCTAAAAGAAAAGGAAGAATCAGTCCTCAATCCAGATGGTACCGTCAGGCAACAATCTATTGACGGAGAATTAATCCTGAGAAATTCTAGTCGAAAAGACCGTGCATGGGACATAGAAGTGCTGCTCAAGAATACGGGCTCTACGGATATAGGTGGTGGTGCAATTACAGTGCGTGAATTAGATGCCACCGAAACTACCACACTTCCATACACGGCATCAGGTCCAAGGATGATGATCCTAAGAGAGCATATAGACACCGAACCTGAAAGGCCTCAAGAATCCAGCCTTTCAATGGTATATTCAGAACATGCACAAGAAGTTCTCATTCGACTTAGTGTTGAAAACATAGCACCTGTGACTCTAACTGATGTTGTAGTAAGAAGAGCGCTCCCGGATAATTTCGAATTATCAGAAGGGCCAGAATACGATATCAAGGAAAACGAACTTATTTGGCGTGTAGGAAGACTTTCGGTCGGTGATACTGCACTCCTGGAAATCATTCCCAGAGTAACTACGAAGACTATTCAGCGCTTCGCAACCGGAACTGTTAGTGCTGCATATTCTTCTGAGGCTACAGTCTCAAGGGCTCAATTCGATTCGGTGAAGTCTAGAGCCCGTCAATTCGGTTACGTCTCACCAAAGGAAGACGATAGACCAGATGTTTTTCACTGTAAATTAGTCGTCGAAAATCGCTCCTCATTTGTTGTCAGCCTATCTGGAGCAACAGTATGGCTAGCAGGTCGTAATGATCCATTCTTAGAAATGGAAGATATTCGGGAGGAAATACCTCCAGAAGGGCTCTGGGATTCTATCGAGAAGAGAATTGAAGCGATTGATAAGCCCAATTTCACTCATGAAATCAATTACTCGATTCTACCTAGAGCTAATGTCGAATCCACAGGGGCTTTAGAATTAAAGGAAAGGAGTTTCAAGGTCCTGGACGCCGAGGTAAACAAACAATACAGTATTTCTCGAATACGGTCCTATGTCGCATCAGACTTAGATTGTATCACTGTAATCGAAAACACTGGCTCAGCGCCGATTAATGTAATGCGTTTACTCGATGACATCCCTGGAATTTTCAATACACCCTCCGCTAATCAAGTACGGATTGAGATGGAAGGGTCAGAGCTAAACGAAGATCAGTACAGAATAGAGGTAGTTGATGGCACCCAGTTAGAGGAACAATTGGTGTCCCCTGATTCGCAAGGACATGCCCTAAGAATCACCGTTGGGACTTCAGCACCCCTCGGATTACAACCAGGTAAATCGTTGACAATAACTTATCCACTACACGCTGAAGACCCATCACCTCAAAATGAAAAACTCGCTGCTCCAATTCGTGCCGATTTTAGTATGGAAAGATTCGGTCCAGTTGCTACTCGTTATTGTGTTCGGGCTCCTCTAATTCGTGTAGTACATCGCCGCAGAAGATTCTCGACCGGAAAAGAAGTCTTTCCCGCTGCAGGTCCCGGTAGGTATGAGATTCTCTTAATGTTCCAAAACGACTCAGATAGCGCTCTAGAGGATTTATCTCTTCATGATGTTGTACCTGGTACTTTCAATATCGAAAAATCCACGGTTCGTTCCAATCAATCAGGAGAGAGAGTTGTAGACTACAGTAAGGAGTCAGCCAGAGAAGGGACACATGTGTCATGGCCTATCGGTAGAATCGAAAAGGACGAGAGAATAGAAGTGGTTTTTGAAATCCAAGGAGATTCCGAGAGTGAATACAAGGTAGCAGATGCTCAAGACTACCATGGGGCTACTTTCGGTGACGAAGTGGACGAGGAACCTAATCTGCCGGACTGGATTGACGACTCTGCTAGATTGACTCTAGAGACTGCACAGATAGAATCTCAATCTGAACATCTAACAAACGAAAAAGAAGAAAATGAATCTATCTCAAATGAAGATATTGAAGTTGATTTGTCTACACCTCAGGTACAGGATGTAGAGCCAATATCAGAAGAAAAATTAGAGGCTATTGAAGAATCAGTTGACTCTGAAGCTAAATCAATAGAAGTAAAAATTGTCACTCCCGATGTCTGCCCTGTATGCGGAACTGAGGCTTCAGTTGGAGCCTCTTCTTGCGAAACTTGTAGCTTTCAATTTAGTTAATTCTGACTAACATTACATGTGAGCCCCGCCGAATCCTTCAATTGAGAGTCTCAGAGAGGCAGACACATGGCGGCACCTGCAGGGCAAGGTGATGCCCAAAGTCAAGCGGCTTTGGGCATGATGGGTCCAATGTTTGTTTTACTTGCAGTCATGCTATTACTGACCTTCAATCCTGGGCTTCGCACATTGATGGCAGATTCAGCCGCGTCTGTAATCGAACCAACTATACCATTCCACTCCGATTATTTCGTCCCTACCGTATTCATTATTGGTTCATCGATTATGGTAGTAAATACTGTAATTCGTGGTTTTTTTATGGACCCGATTACCCAGGTTCATATTGGCCACAGAAATAAACAGATATCCAAGCAATTGAGAGAGGCTCAAGCTGAAAGGGATACTGCAAGGGCTGACAAGATGCGCCGTCTTCAAATGGAGCTGATGCCAGATCAGATGGCTATGCAATCATCTATGATGAAACCGATGATGTTTACTATAGTCTTCATTATTGGAATTTTTAGCTGGATGGCAGAATCAGCAGCAGGCTTCAGAGTAGGTTACGTAAGTCTTCCATGGCAACCTATGTGGAGTATGATGGATACTATCTGTTGGATATTCCCAGCATGGGTTATTACCTACATCGCAATGAGTGCTCCACTAGGAAGAATAATTGATCGTCATATCAAAATCATTCGTTTTGGCAGGCATCCACTGGTTTTGGATGGAGATCCAATACCTGAGCCCTTGTTGCATTTGTTGAAAGATGAAGAAAAGAAAACCTCTGCAACGACTCGCCGTAGTCAACGCCGTTCTCGTGACGGCCCTCGAAAGAAAGGCAATAATGAGCCTAAGCGAGGCGGTAACCTTCATTCTGCTCCACCCAAGTCAGGGACCGCTTGTCCTGATTGTTCCTCTACAATGGTAGAACGGACCAGTTCAGGTCGATTACGTTGCGGTGTCTGTCGTAATGAGTGGAGGTGAGGTAATTGCTCAGAGTAACAATTAGTGGGGCGCCAGGGAGTGGTACCTCGACATTGGTAAGCAAAATTCAACAATCCACCGGTTGGAATTCACTAAACGGAGGTGAGGTTTTTCGCACTGAAGCTAAACGCCGTAATCTCTCTGTAGTTGAATTTAGTGAATTATGTAAACAAGACTTGGACGTAGACCGTTCTCTAGACAAACTACTGAAGGACGCCATGACCAAATCAGGAGGCCCTGAAATTATCGAGAGTAGATTGGCAGGTTGGTGGGCTCATGAGCTTGCGATAAATTGCCTTAGGGTATGGGTGGATACTTCTGACGAAGAGAGGGCTCGGCGAGTCCAAAATCGAGAAGGCGGTAGTTTCGAACAAAGACTAACCGAGTCAGCTGCCAGACAAAGTGCGGATAAAGAACGGTATCGTGCCTTGTATGATATCAATCTTGATGAAATGACTCCGTACAATTTAGTCGTGAATGCAGATAATCTTACTGCAGATGAGGTATTTTCTATCGTAAAATCAGCAATCAATGGAGGCTGAATAATTGTTAATTTTAGATAATTCTGCTAAGACGGATCCTAAATTTGGGTGCAATCCAAATGATAGAACTATTGAGTCATTATTGGATGCCGGAGTAATCTTGGTTGACAAACCTAGAGGTCCGTCCAGTCACCAACTAACGGCTTGGGCTAGGGAAATGCTGGGGATTCAAAGATTGGGCCACGGTGGTACATTGGACCCATTTGCTACGGGCTTACTTACCATGCTTTGTGGTAAAGCAACAAGGCTAACCGAAATGGTCCTTACAGGCGATAAGAAGTATATCGCAGTACTAAAATTTGGTAGAAAAATAACTCCAAAGGAGTTAGATGATTTGCTTAACTCATTAAATGGCGAGATTTACAATGTACCTCCATTAGAATCTGCAGTAAAAATTCGTGTGAGGACTAGAATCATTCATGAAATGAAAATCATAGAAGATGATTCAGAGTCCAATTTGGTTGCATTATCGATCACTTGTAACGCAGGAACTTACATCCGAACATTAGCCCGAGATATCGGACTTCTTCTCGATACAAATTGTGATCTAGTTGAATTACACAGAGACCAAACTGGTTCATTCAATCAAACAAATGCTTGTAGCATGCAACAGTTAACTGATGCGGTTTTCCTCTGGAAAGAACATGAGGACGATCGGGCTCTACGTAGACTAATTGCACCAGTCGAATCTATTCTAGGACATTTTCCTAGAATTATAGTAAAGGATGGAGCAGCCGCTGCAATTGCCCATGGTGCGGCTCTCGCCAGACCAGGAGTCGTTAGCCTAGATGAAGGAATAGAAAGAGGCGAGTTAGTGGTTATTGAAACACTCAAGGGAGAAGCGGTGGCAATTGCAGAAACTAACTCCGCTGCCGCTAAAATTCAATCTATGGTACATGGCGAAGTAGCAAGACCGAAAGTGGTCCTTATGCAGACTGGGATTTATCCTCAAACGTGGCAGAAAGGCTGAGATTATTGCATCTCATGCTCTTCGTAAATCCACTCCTCAGTCTCTATTCTGACCTTTAGTTTCATCATCGCAAATACACACACCACCGGCTCGATAGACGAGCGCGGTAGGCTAACTTCGCCGCCCATCATGGTATAACTATTCCCTGATTTTCAACGATTATCAGCCGTACGGAAACTTTCAATCAAGTATTTCCGAACTCTTTGGTTGCATTGAGTAACTATCTCTTTCGATATGGCTTTCTAATCCGCCCTGGTCCAAATTGTAAGGCGGCTATTGAAATTGCAATTAATCCAATTGACAAGATAATTATCGCAGGCCCTCTGTCTGTGGTGCTATCACTATTTCCACTGTCTCTACCTTGTGAAACTACAGAAATTTCTATCTCATTATTTACTTCATTCGATTCTTCTATTGAAGCGGTTCCATCAACCAATCCTTTGATCACAATATTCCCTGAAGTAATGATTTGGGTATCACATGTAGCAATGGACAAGCCTCCAGGTGCTACACTTTCAAGGATAGTTGATCCAACTAACATTCCATCTATCCAACATCTGACATCAACTGTGTTTGCAACCCCTCTACCTTGGTTCCTAACGTATATTTTGAGTTGAATTACATCTCCTTCATCGACTGAATCGATAATCATATTACCTTTCCATATTTCCATATTTTCCACAGTTAAATCAGGCTGTGCAGTGACGATAACTTCGATATCTTGCACTTCTGTATATGTTCCATCACTAACCATAATCTCCACAATATGTGTCCCTGGCTCTACGGGCGTTAGAATCAAGTCTCCAAAAGAATCCACATTTGCCCAAGACCTAGATGTCGAAATTGATAATTCTGTCGAATCGGGGTCATTGATTGTAATGTCAATTACTTTAGTTTCTCCAAGATTAATGTAAGTCAACACAGGGAGTCCTGTTATTCTTGGGGCATCTTCAACTTCGAGAACATTTACGCTGAATCCTCCATTCCAGACATTTCCCGAATCGTCTATGACTTCGACATTTACCCACGCTTCACCGTTAGCATCTGTAAGAGGTTGAATTCTGATGTCTCCAGACAATGCAGATACTGAAACCACATCGTTATTATCTGTCCAAGCATTTACCTCTAGGTCTTGCCAATCTGTCAGATCATCTTCACATCTACTTGCCATTGCAATCAGTATGCCTCCTTCATCCTCTACCAATTCTTGGTGGGATGGGGTAGAACATACCACACTTCGGTCCCAGACTAAATTGTAACCTCCTTGAATAGAAATTGATTCAATATGTACAACAGTCGTTTCTGCTAGCCCATTGGAGGACCATTGGAATCTAGAAGCGATACCAAATTCCAATTCGTCCATCTGGGCTGGCAGGGCATAACCAATTGGGACTTGGAATGAAAACTCACCTGTTTCCATTGGTATTTCGATGAGTAGATTATTCCCAATTGCAAATCGTACATTACTATACTGCTGAACTAACCCTTGAGTGGAACCTGCAATTGAACCAACTACCACTAATTTAGGGTCATTTACATCTATTCTAGCCGAACTTATGCACCCATCATAAATCGTAATTTTGACAGATTTCGCTTCATTTGGGTTTTGTAGCAAATCTCCATTTTCATAGATTTGAAAATCTTCTATGGATGTTTGATCTCGGGGCATCGCCTCGATTGTGTAATTCCCTTCACCATAGACGTGGATTCTGCCTAATTCTTGGTCATAAGGGACTTCAACGTCAAAACTCCACAATCCTTCTTCGCCTTCTTCCGGGGTTAGTCCGCAAGATTCTGTGAGTAATTGAGAAGTCTGACCGTCATAAGGCCCAAAATCGATTACGGGCATAGTTAATCCTGTAATCTCATGAATCGCCTTAACTGTCTCAAATGAGTACCAAGGTTGGTGATATTTCACTCGTATTCCGACAGCATCAACTCTCACTTCTGAGTCATCTGGAGCACCATCTGAGACGTAGTCTACAGTAACAGATGCATCTTCCAAATCCCCCCAGTTCCATCCTTGTAAATCGTCTATATTTTCGATCAGTGGGGTCGTCATACGATTGACTGGTCCAAATGTTCTTGCAATTGTTTTGACTAATTTTTCCGGCCCATTAGCCTCAATTGTTATCCTTATTTCATCAGAAGGCAGTGAATCAGGTATTGATATGTGCAGAATCATTGAAACATTTGCTAAGGTACGACTTTCTAAACCATTGAATGAATAGCCGGACAGGGTAATATCTGGACCTGTTGACCATGTGTAGGAGCCATCAGGCGAACCCAGTGAAAAGTTTGAGTCGGTAGGGCTGTATGAGGCCCAAGCAGTATGTGTCTGGAAATTATCTGGCCGATTGTGAGTAAAAGATAACTCTCCATCAGCAACCATTCCAACACTGTATTCTGCTGGTTCTTCTGAAAAGGCGGATTTTGTAGAAATAGCCCAGCTACTAGGGTCGTCAAATGATCCGGCTTCAATTAGCTCAATTTTATTTGATTCGATCACTGTATCTGCTGTGGCTAAAGGAGAAAGAATCGCAATTATTGCCAAGGCAGCCAAACCCAAACTTAGACTCCCGCCTTTGCTCATCAATCCCCAACGGTGGAGAACACCGCTTCAATCCGTTGGTTGGTGGAGTCAAGGCTACTTCACGCGGAACGCTTGAAATATGGTCTGTTAGTCGAATGGCTACATACGGCTGTGGTAGTGTAGCGGTTAGCACGGTGGGTTGTGGTCCCGCCGGCCCGGGTTCAAGTCCCGGCCACGGCCCCAAAAAT